>Ga0081539_10001732_pt1 | contig 34847 bp, 49 predicted proteins | sample TabmetS4T2R2_FD_71023 | JGI IMG/M metagenome (GOLD analysis project Ga0081539, IMG submission 71023) | Tabebuia heterophylla rhizosphere microbial communities from the University of Puerto Rico - S4T2R2 | ecosystem: Host-associated > Plants > Roots > Rhizosphere ... | reverse complement strand
GCCCAGCGATGCGTCCTTGCCGGCTGAATCCAAGAAGAATGACCGGCAGTTCCGCAGGTCAGAGGCCATGTGGTGGGCCTGGGAGGACTTGAACCTCCGGCCTCATCCTTATCAGGGTTCTGCACGCGGTCTTGTTCCCCCAGCATCGCGCCTGCGACCTGCGCGAACGATGTACCGCTGGAGACCGTTACGGACCACTCGGTTCCGATGGCGTGTGGACCAAACGTGGACCAGGCTGTCCAGATCAGGGTTACGCTAGGTCTGGTCACAGATGCCCTCTACCACTCCTGTCCTACCGGCTGCGACCAGGCTAGCCCGGGCACGGCAAAGGCTGATGTCTCTAGGAGAATGAGCGAGTAACTACCCTCGGCTTCTTGTCTCGCTCACCTGAAGGCTTCCATCGCTACTGCATGGATGGTTACCCTTTGTGCGGGATGTGACCGGTTCTCCACAAGCCGGAAAGGGGTCGGGCGATGAGCGGCATGAATAGTGCGGATAGGGCCGCCTTGATTATTGGTCTAGCGTTCCTTCTTCTAGTCTGTATTATTTTTGTGACTTCACTAATGACTATGTCCAGCGTCGACGACTTTGTTAAGGTGTGGACTGCCGTCGGACCTATTGTCGGCGTTGTTGTCGGATCAATTCCAGCGTATTTCTTTCGCAGCATGGCTCAGGATGCCAATGAGAAAATGGTAGCTATGGCTAATAAGATGGCCGGCGGGGGAACTGATGCCCAATAGCTCGATGGCCTTATTCTACTGGTAGATAGTGCGGAAGAGATCATCCTTATCAGGGTTCTGCGCTCGGGCGTGTTTCCCCCGGATTGCGCCTGGGACCTGCGCAAGTGATGTAGCGCTGGAGACCGTTGCGAACCGCTCGGCCCGATGGCATGTGGACCAGCGGCACGTGGCCTGGTCGCTGGAGGGCAACCAGGCACCCACGGTCGGCAGAGTGATCCGACAGGACCCGGTTAGAGGTCTCATCGCTGCGCATAATGGAACGTCCCTCATTGGGGGGCCCAAAATATGTCATCGATTGGGGATGCGGCGTCGAGTCCAAGAGTGGCCCGTGCGGCATTGAGCATACTGTGTTTGGCTTGGCGATTCTCCTCCCGCTTTTGCTCAAATGTTTTGAAATCGATGTCAGTAATGACTTCCTTGCTCCTTAGGGCAAGCTTGACCAGTTCTTGATCGCGTTCATGGAGAATCTCAGCAGCATGAACCACATCAGGGGCACCCAGCAAGCGGAGACTAGTAAGGAGGCCGTCATACTCTTGGTGCAACAGCCATTCCTCGTCAATCAACTCCTTCAGGTGAAAGGGTGGAGTGCCTCGTCGGACTCCAATGCCCAGTACGGCCTTAAGGCTGCGTTCGAAACTTAGCTGGATGAAGCGTTGATAGGTATTAAACAGCGCGTCTCTTCGCCAACGACGTTCCTCGCGCTTTCCAGTTAGATACAGGCTCACGCCTGAGAAGAGGGCGGCGGCGAATGCTGCGGTGGCGCCAAAGAATGCTGCAATGTTCGTCGCCGTCTTGCCTCCATAGGTGAGGAGCTTCCTGGAGCTTGTATCGAAAGTAGGAGACCTGCAGTAGACAGCAGACAACTGCACTCGGGCGTAGTCATGATACTCAGCCGGCACCTGGGATGTCACCCGGTGGGCCCACCCGTTCACTCGCCGACGGTGGCCGCTCGTGCTCGCCGTCGACCAGGGGTTTCGATGCCGTGCGGACCAAGCACGGACCAGCGCGACCCCATCCTTACCATTCGTGCTGCCGCGCACCTCTAGTAGGCCGCCGCAGGTCAGAGGACCGTGAGTGTCCGTGGTTGACCATGGCGAACAGGAGGCATCGTGCTGGGAATGGCACGGAGATGGCACGGCCGGTGAGGACGACTGTGGCTTGGGCGGTATCAGCCTAGGCGATGGGTGAGGCCTGTCCAAGGCGAGCCGAGCCTCATTGGCAAGCCGCCGACAGGCGGCGCGGCAGCGGTCGGGTTGATTCCAAGGCGCCCCCCGGTGCGTGCCTCATCAACCGTGTCGTTGGCCGCAAGGGCCGATTGAGGCTTCGAGGGAGCTTGTAACGACTACGGTGAGGTAGCGTTTACGCGCTTGATCGGCTCATGAGGGGGGACGATGGCCCAACCACCACCGGAGCATGGGGAACTACCGCCTGACGGACAGCAATCGTCGCCACCGACGAACGAAGGAAGTCTCGCCTTCCGGATCGGCGAAGCGATCGGCCGCATTATTGCAATCCCTCTAATGATTATTCTGGCGTTGGGGATTGCGTGGGGTGTAATGGCAATTTTTCGCGCGTTGACAGCCGACGACGACAAGAATACGCCGGTCGCCACTCGTCCCCAGGTTACTGCCGCTCCGACAAGCGCCGCATCTGCAACGGCCACACCGACGACTGCTGAGCCGGCACCAACGACAAAGCCGAAGCCGGTTCCGGTCGAGCAGCAGCTTCGGTCGGCGCTGGAGAACGTTCTAGGCGAGTCAAACCGCAACAGGCGACGGCTTCCTGAGCTGTCTGCGCCGAGGGGTGGCTACATCGTCCTGACATGGGCTATTGATGAGAACCTCACGGAAGGACTAACCAAGGATACGGCGCGCCTCGAAGGCATGAAGATTCTGAAGACGATAGAGGAAGTCGAAGAAAGTAATGGCAATCACTACACTGGAGCGTTTCTCAAAGGGACATTCTCGCTGGTGGACAAGTACGGCAATACATCAGAAGAAATAGTCGTCCGTGCTGGGTATGATAAGGGGACGGTCAACCGAATCAATTTCGACAATATCAGTTTTAAGAACATTTTCGATATTGCTGACCGTGGCAGCATCCATCCCGCGTTCCAGTACTAGCGGTTGCCGGCCGAGGACGGCCGCCGCAGGCGGCCGCCCGCAGGGCCGGCCTTGAGTTCGAAGAGAAACTCCTCACGACGAACTCACCAGCACGGACACGACGGAGCGGAACGCGATGCTTCGCGTCCCGCCCCCGCCGCATCGGTCGAGCTGACTACTGGCTGCGTGTGGTCCTGGTGGTCGTCGCCGTCGCCCAACGGAGGCTCGGCCCCAGCTCGTCAGCTACGACCTCCACGACCGATCGGGCGCTGCCATCCTCAGCAGTCCATGCTCGCTGCTGGAGCCGGCCCACGACCACGACCCGGCTGCCCTTGGCCAGCGACTCGGCCGCATGCTCGGCCTGGTCCCGCCACACCACGACGGTGAAGAACGACGCCTCCTGCTCCCGCCGGCTGGACACGGCGACCCGGAACACCGCCCGGGCGATCCCGGCCTCGGTGTGGTGCAGCTCGGGGTCGTCGGTGAGGTTGCCGGCGAAGCTCACGTTCGGCTCGGTCATGGTCCTGCCCCTTTCTGTTGCCTGGCCGGGCGGCCTGCCCGTCCTCGTGGAACCGGGGGACGGTGGACACCGTGGCATGCCAAGAGACCACCAGGGGCAAGCGGTGAAGCCAACGAAGTCGGCCCTGGATCAGGTTGCCGAGCGGGCTCGGCTCAGGTGCCGGGTTGGTTGGCGACGCTTGCGGCTGGTGGTCGGGCATGCCAGGAACCGTCCGGCCAGATCCCTCCACCCTGGGCGCGGTGGGAGAACGAGGCTCCCACCACGAGGGCCGCTCGTCGGCCCGTCCCAGGCCGCTTCCATGAGTCCTACTCCGCCCTATTGCCGCCACCGCTGGGTGGCCATGGCCGCCGCCGGGCGAGCAGCTCGGGGAAGTTCGGGTGGAGGACGCAGAACTCGTTGCCCCAGGGGTCGCGCATGACCCAGAAGTCAAAGCCGCGCTCTTGCTGATGGTCATAGCGGGTCGCGCCAAGCGCCTCCAGGCGTTTGACCTCGGCCTCAATATCGTCGGTCTCCAAGTCCAGGTGCATCCGTTCCTTGGAGACTTTCTCATCGTCGGTGCGCTGGAGCAGCACCCGGATCTCGGCGTCCGGAAGCCGTAGTAGTCGGTAGATGGGGCGGCTCCGCTCCGACAGCGGTTCCTCGGTGGCGTCCAGGGCGGCCGACCAGAACGCGACCCCACGGTCCAGGTCGTCGACGTCGATGACGAACTGCAAGAGGCGGCTACGGTGGCCGGTCATGAGTGCTCGGACTTGATGAGGTCGACCACGACCTGGTGAGCTTGCTCCTCGGTACGAGCGATGGCGCCCCAACCAGTGACGACGGGGCCGTCGTAGCTCATGCCGACCCAGCGGCCCCAGGCATAGGTGCCGTGCTGGTGGAGGGCGAGGTACAGGGTGCCCTTGGAACGCACGGCGGCGTCGGTGGAGCGATACCAGCCAATGAGGGCTTCGTTGTCCCACAGGCGCAACTCCCCGCGCCAGCGGTAGCTGCCCTCGGCGACCGGGACGGCACGCTCGGCGTTGAGCTGGAGTATTTCGCCTCGCTGGTGCACCTCCAGGGGATGGGTGTCGACGCGGGGGGCGCCGTCCTTCCAGGTTTGCCAGGCGCACCACCACTCGCCGGAGAGGTCGAGGCCGTAACTGACCCTCCCGGCAAGTTCATCCATGGAGATGCCTAGGGCGTCGGCCAAGGCGATGGCGGCGGAGAGGACGGGTTGCTGGTCCCCCGCCTCGTAGCGGGCGAGTTGCCGAAGACTGACGCCAGCCTTCTTCGCCAGCTCGGTCTGAGAGAGGCCAAGGGCAGCGCGCCGGGATCTGATGACCTCGGAGATGTCCATGTAGGCAGCATGATTGACCTACTCGGCATCTCGCAACTGCCGCTTCCGGCACGAGACGTGTCGAATGCGGCTTGACAGTCCGCCGGATCAGGCACATTCTACGTCGAGTACGGCAGTTCCAGTCCGGATCGTCCGGAGAGGAGGCAGAGCATGAAGCTCCCAGTGGACACCTCGGCGATCGCGTTCCTGTGCGCCCTGGAGCCGCAGCCGGTCTTGGACTTCGAGACCCGCCAGCCCCGAGCGGATGGGAACGGCGAGCCGCTGTACGTGGTCCAGCTGATCGCCTTGGGCGAGGGCGAGGCCGAGATCCTGGCCGTCAAGGTGCCCCGGCCTGCCCTCGGGTCTGCGCCAGGGCCACCCGGTCAAGGTGTCGGGCCTGGTCGCCCAGCCGTGGTCGATGCAAGACCGCAGCGGGGTCGCCTTCCGCGCGGCCCGGATCGAGCCTGTGGTCGCGCAGGCGAAGGCGAGCTAGCAGGAAGGAGGCGATGCCCGAGCGACCGTGAGGGAGGGGGCCGGAGCCGCCGCGAAACGAGCTGCCGGTCCCCTCCACCCACCAGACCAGGTGCTCGCAACACCTGGCCCTTGCATCAGGAGTGAGGCCCCATGATGCCCAACGATCGTATGCCCTCGATCAGCCTCGGGCTGATCCTCCCTGTCGGTGCCGTCTACGACAGCCGCCACCACTGGACCAACGACGCCGGGGTCTGGCACACCTCGGTCGGCTTCGACGCCGGCGGCTACAGCGCCGGCCATATCCAAGGCCCACCGGCCGCGTTGCGGGAGCTGGCCGCCGCCCTGCTCGACGCCGCCGACCAGGCCGACACCGCCGCTGGCCTGCTGCTGGCGCAGGGGGTGGCGAGCTGATGTGGACCGACAGCCCCGACTGCCCGGCGTGTGCGTCCGGCTGGCATGCCCGCTGCTGCTGGCCCGAGCTGGCCGATGACGGCGAGGGGGAGCTGGTCGAGCGGTGCTGTGACGGGCTGCTCATCAGCCGCCGCCGCCGGCCCCTGTGGGCCCGAGGGGGGCGCTGATGCTGGCGACCCTGGTCGGCCTGGTGACGCTGCTGGCCGTCGTGGGCGGGACCGTCACCCTTGCGGCTGTTGTGCTCGGCCGCCGGCTCCGCGCCCGCCTGGCCCAACGCCATCCCGCCCAGGCCGCCACCCGCGAGCGGACCCGGCAGGCCCGCCGGTTGGCTGCCGAGTGGCCCCTGCTGGCCCAGACCCTGGGGCTGGGGTATCGGGATCTGTGGACCCGCCAGCACCGCTTCCCGGCCGCCGAGCTCGCCGTCGACGACCAGGGCGTGACCGCCACCGTCGCGGCCATCGCCGGGGCTGGGCTGGGCGACTACCAGCACGCCGCCGGCTCCCTGGCCGACACCTGGGGGTGTGTGACGGTCCGGGCCGAGCAGCCGGCGCCCGGCTTGATCCGGCTCCGGGGTCTGTACTACGACCCGCTGCTGGCCCCGGCCCGGGTGGACCTGTCCGGCATCGCCCCGGCGTCGTTGGAGGCGTGGTGGCTGGGCTGGGCCGAGGACAGCCGCCCGGTGATGGTCCGCCTGGCCGAGGTGTCAGGGATCGTGGTCGCCGGGCTGGCCGGGTTCGGCAAGACCATGCTGGTCGCCCACCTGCTCGGCCAGCTCGCCCCCTCGGCGGCCGTCCAGTTCGTCTTGGTGGATGGCAAGGGCGGCCCCGACTACGACCGGCTCATCGCTCGGGCCTGGCTGTCGGCCAAGGACGACCTGATCGAGGTCCGCGACGTCCTCCGGCAGGTCCACCGGCTGATGCTCCATCGGCAAGCCAGCATCGCCAGCGTGCTCGGCGTCACCGACGCCTGGCACCTCGGCCCCACGGCCTCGTGGCCGCTGGTCGTGGTCGTGGTCGACGAGGCGCACACGTTCTTTCATGAGCGCAAGGGCACCGCACCGGAGGTCAAGGCCCACAACGCCCTGGTCGCCGAGCTGAGCAGGCTGGTCGAGGAGCTGGTCAGAAAGGGCCGCAACGTCGCCATCCAGGTGCTGCTGTTGACCCAGCGGGCTACCGGGGATGCCATCCCGACCCGGATCCGCGACAACTGCCAGGTCGCGATCAGCTTCGCCACCCGCACCCTGGACGGCGCGGTGGCCGCGTTGGGCGAGGAGATCCGCCAGCACCCCGACGCCTCCCCGGTCCTGCTGAATGACCCCGCCTATGTCGGGGTCGCGGTGACCAGCCTGCCCGGCCGCCCCGGCTTCTGTCGGGTCCGGACCCCCCAGGTGGATCACCACCAGGTCGCCGCCATCATCCGCGCCACTACCGGCCTGCGGGCTGATCCGGCCGCGTTGTTGGCCGGGCAGGCGCCGGGGCTGCGGATCGTGCCGCCACCACCGGGAGATGTGGCGTGACCGACCCGACCCGCATCGGCGACCTGTTGCCCGGGGTGCTCGGCGAGCTGGTCGAGCGGGCCGGCCACGGCTACCAGCGGTGGGCCGAGCTGGTCGCCCAGGCCGGCTACTGCCATCACCCGATCCGCCTGGCCGGTCGGGTCGAGCAGGCCGACCGCCAGACCGGCGAGGTCCGGCAGGTCTACGACAGTGACCGGGAGCCGGATGGGGTGCTGTTGAAGGCGTGCGGCACCCGCCGCGAGTCGTGGTGTCCGTCGTGTGCGGCGACCTACCGGGCGGATGCCTACCAGCTCCTCGCCGCCGGCCTGCGCGGTGGCAAGGGCGTGCCCGAGACGGTGGCGGAGCATCCGCGGTTGTTCGTGACCTTCACCGCCCCCAGCTTCGGCCGGGTCCACGCCCGTAAGGCGCAGGGCCGGCTGGTGCTGCCCTGTCGGCCGTACCGACAAGGTGCTCGCTGCCCCCACGGCAACCGCGATGGCTGCTGGCACCGCCACGACGAGGATGACTCCCGGCTGGGTGAGCCGCTGTGCCCGAGCTGCTACGACGCTGAGGCCCAAGTGCTGTGGAACGCCCTGGCGCCGGAGTTGTGGCGGCGGACCACCATCGCCATCCAGCGTGCCCTCGCTCGCCTGGTCGGCCTTCAGGAGGCCGAGCTTCGCCAGCTCGTTCGCGTGAGCTATGCCAAGGTGGCTGAGTTCCAGCGGCGGGGCGCGGTCCACTTCCACGCCGTCCTGCGCCTGGACGCGGCCACCGAGTGCCGCTGCCCGGGCTGCCTGGCCCCACCCCCCGAGCCGTTCACTGCCGGCCTGCTCGAGGAGGCCCTCCGGCGGGCAGCGCCGGCCGTCACGGTGCCATGCCCGCCGCTGGACGGCGGGCCGGAGCGGTATGCCCGCTGGGGCGAGCAGCTCGATGTGCACAACATCACGGCTGGGGAGGATCAGGCGGGGGAGCTGTCGGCCGAGCAGGTCGCCGGGTACATCGCCAAGTACGCGACCAAGGCCACCGAGAGCTTTGGCAGCGGCCTGGACCGGCGTCTCGGCGCCGACGACCTTGACCGCCTGGATGAGCTGCCCGCCCACGTCGGCGAGCTGGTGCGGGCCTGCTGGGCGCTGGGTGGCCGCCCCGAGCTGGAGGGCCTGCGGCTGCGGGCGTGGGCGCACATGCTTGGCTTCGGGGGCCATTGGTCGACCAAGAGCCGCCGCTACTCCACCACCATGGGTGCCCTGCGCCGGGCCCGGATCACCTTCGCCAAGCGCCGCCGCGCCAAGGACGGCGTGCCCCTAGACGCCTGGGGCCGCCCCGAGGACGACGACCAGGTGGTGATCGTCGCCTCCTGGGTCTACGCCGGCAAGGGCTATGCGACCGAGGGCGAGCGCTGGCTCGCGCTGTCGGCCGCCGCCAGGGCGCGCGAACAGCGACGCATCGCCTGGGAGGAACTACGCAGCATGGCGGCATGAGTAGGAGCGGGAACGATGATGGACAAGCTGTTGACGGTGGAGGAGACGGCCGAGCGGCTGGGCACGTCGGTGCGGTTCGTGCGCCGGTTGGTGTTCGAGCGCCGCATCGCCTACGTCAAGCTCGGCCGCCACGTCCGCATCGCCGCCCGCGACCTGGACGCCTTCATCGCCGCCGGTCGCGTGGACGTGGGCGAGCTGCCAACCCTGCGAAGGGGGGCCTGACGATGGCCCACATCGAGAAGCGGACGCGGGGTGGCCGGGTGAGCTACCGGGCACGCTACCGCGCCCCGGATGGCACCGAGCGCAACAAGACCTTCCGGCGCAAGACCGACGCGGAGAAGTTCCTGGCGACGGTCGAGAGCGCCAAGCTCCGGGGGGCCTGGACGGACCCGGCGGCCGGCCGGACCACGCTGGCGGCGTGGCTGGAGGAGTGGTGGGGGACCGCGGCCGACCTGCGCCCCTCGACCGTGGCCCGGGACGAGGCGTACTTCAACTCCCTGATCCTGCCCCGCTTCGGCGCGACGCCGCTGGCCGCGATCCGGCAGCCGGACGTGCAGGCGTGGGTGGCCGAGTTGTCGGCGCGGGGGTTCAAGCCGGCCACGGTGGTCAAGGCCTACCAGCTCCTCGGCCGCACGATGACAGCGGCGGTCAACGCGGACATGGTGCCCCGGTCGCCGTGCCGGGCGGTGCGGCTGCCCAAGGTCGAGCGGGAGGAGATGCGGTTCCTCAACCCGGCCGAGGTCGCCACCCTCGCTGACGTGATCGACGCCCACTATCGGGCGCTGGTCCTGGTCGCCGCCTATGGCGGGCTGCGGATTGGGGAGCTGGCCGGGCTGCGCCGCCGCCGGGTCGACCTGCTGCGCGGCACGGTCGATGTGGCCGAGATCGTGGTCGAGGTCCGGGGCGAGCTGTACATGGGGCCGCCCAAGACCCGGGCCGGCCGCCGCATCGTCACCCTGCCCCGGTCGGTGGTCGAGAAGCTGGCCGAGCACCTGGGGCCGGTGGGGGAGGCCGACGCCTGGGTGTTCACCGCCGACAAGGGCGGGGTGCTGCGGCCCTCGAACTTCCGGGTCAAGGTCTGGCTGCCGGCGATCCGGGCGGCCGGGCTGGCGCCGCTGCGCCCCCACGACCTGCGGCACACGGCGGTGGCCCTGTGGATCGCCGCCGGCGCCAACCCCAAGGAGGTCAGCGTCCGGGCCGGGCACACCTCGGTGGCGTTCACCCTGGACCGCTACGGCCACCTGTTCCCCGGCCACGATGACGAGCTGCGCGACCGGCTGGACGCCATGCACGCCCAGGGCCTCAAGGCCATTCCCGGCGGCCGGGTGCTGGAGCTGCCGGGCGGCCCCACGCGGCCCGTCGCGGCCCCAGCGCGGCCCACGGCAAAGCAAGCAACAAAGAAGGCCCGGCGCAAAACCGGGTCTGAGCTGGGGTGATGGGGGTGCGCCGCCAGGGACTCGAACCCCGAACCGTTGCCTTAAGAGGTACCCGGTCCGCTCGGCAGCCGAGCGCCCCGACCAGCGCTTGTCGAGGTCAGACGAGGTCGCATGAGCGCGTGAGGTGTCCGGCTGTCACGCAGTTTCCGGTTGGTTGCCCCACGTTGCCCCGCATCCGCCCCACACTCCGGGGCACCTTGGCCTGCTAGGCTCTGGTCAGCTCCGTGGAGCAGCCTGGTTGTGCTCGCCGGCCTCATAAGCCGGAGGTCGCCGGTTCGAATCCGGCCGGAGCCACCGTGATTCGCGCCGAATCAGGCCGGCCCGGCGGCCCGGGCCGCGCCTGCGGAGCCCAGCCGCTCCTGGAGCACGGCGAGGACCTGGTCGGCGTCACCGGGCAACAGGTGCACGTAGCGGCTGTGGACCCCAGCGGCGCCGGTGTGGCCGGCCCAGGCCCGCCGCACGTGCTCGGGCACCCCAGCGCTGGCCAGCCAGCTGATGGCCGTGTGCCGCAGGTCGTGGACATGCAGGGGGCTGATCTCGTGGCCGTCGGCGTCGACCGGCCACGGCTCGGGGAACACGTTGCTGGCCTTGAGGGCGGGGACCCAGAGGTCTTCGCGCCAGTTGCTGGTCCTGAGCAGCCCGCCGCGGGGGCCGCGGAACACCACGGCGCCGGCGGCGCCGTTGGGGGGCAGGTGGGCGGCCAGGGCGTCGACCACCACCGGGGGGAGGGGGAGGACCCGCCGGGCAGCCGTGGTCTTGGGCGGCTCGAACGACAGGTGGCCGCGGACTTCGTGGAGGGCCTCGGCGACGGTCAGGGTCGGGGGGCGGCCGAGCAGCTGCAGCCGGCCGCGGCGGAGGCCGGTGGCTTCGCCCCAGCGCAGCCCGGTCCCCAGCAGGGTCAGGACCAGGGGATGCGCCGAGGGTGCCCACTCGGTGGCGGCGATCGCGGTCAGCAGCTGGCCGGCCTCGGCCGCCGTCAGCGCCCGGGGTTCGCGCGGGTCGGGCTTGGGGAGCTGGATCTTGCGGCACGGCGAGCGCACCAGCAGGTCCTCGTCGACCGCGGCCTCCAGCAGCTGGGCCAGCAGCCGGTAGCAGGACCGCACCGTGTCAGCGGCCAGGTGCCGGTGGAGCTCACCGACCCAGCGTTGGACCTCGAGGCGGCTGATCTGGCCGAGGGGGCGGCGGCCGAAGGCGGGCAGGATGTGCCGGTCGAGGCGGCTGTCCTGGGCGGCCTGGGTGCTCGTGCGGACCAGGCGGTGCTCGCGCCACAACGCGGCCCACTCCTCGAGGAGGATCTGGCCGCCGCGGGGGTCGACGAAGGCGCCGCGACGCGAATCGACCTTGAGGGCGTCCGCCTCGCCCTGGGCTTGCTTGCGGGTGGGGTGGCTGCCAGGGAGGGTCTGCTTGTGGCCGAGGTCGTCGCGCCAGCGGACCCGCCAGCCTTTGCGGTCCCGCTCCACCCACGCCGACGACGGCACCAGGGCCTCGCGTTAGCCGGTGGCCTGGGTGTGGTCGGCGAGCTCGAGGCGGACCAGGCGGGTCTCGGCCGCCTCGGCATGGGTGATCCGCCAGCGCACCGCGGTCTCGTCGACGCCCATGGCCATGGCGACCTGGGCGACGGTGGCGCCGCGGGCGGCGGCCCGGGCCAGCGCCGGCGCCGGCAGCAGCCGGGCCAGGGCGCGGCGGCGGGCCCGCTCGTGCTCGCGGCGCCACCGGTGGGGGTCGTCGGGCTGGGCCTTGTGGCCGGCGCGGTGGTGCTCGAGGGCGGTCATGACCGCGGCGCGCTGCCCGCCGGGGTCGAGGCGGGTGGAGACGGCGATGAAGGCGGGCTGGCCGGGCTGGAGGTGGCCGGCGGGGACATAGACGGCCCGGGCGGTGGAGGGGAGGTGCTCAGCCATCATGACCTGCAGCCCGGCTGCCCGGGCCTCCCGCAGGGCGATCTTGAGGCCCGCCCTCGCCGACGTCGACACCATCGTCGTCCCCCCTGTGTGACCGGGGCCTGCCTCGCTCCAGCGCTGTCGCGAAGCGCCGGAGTTCGTCGGCGAGGACCTGTCGGGCCTCGGGGGACAGGTCGTCCAGGGACTCGCCGCTGGTCGGCAGGCCAGCTACCGAATCGGTGGACCGCGAAGTTTGACCGGATCGGGCGGGCGGGTCAAGTCCGGCCAAGCGGTACAAGCTGTCGCGGTCTTCGGAGCTGGGGCGCAGGACCCGGACGAGGTCGGCGACGGTGGCGGGGCGGGGATGGACCGTCGGCCAGCTGGTGGTCCCGGTGGCTGGGTCACGGCGGCGGTGGTAGCCGTGCTCGAGCTCGCTGGCGTAGGCGGCCGAGATCCCCGCGGCCCGGGCGAGGCCGCGTTGCGACAACCCGGAGTGTTCACGCAGCGACCGTAGGTGTTTGCCGAACTCCGAGGGTGGCGGCCGGTCAGTGTCCATATTGGGACTGTCCCACATAGCCCGTTGACCTGCAACCATGCGGGATTGTCTAGCCACCGAACACCCCCTGTTGTGGCTGCTGGCGGCCGGGTAGCTGCAAACGTGTTCGGCAGACGTGCAAACAGTGCTTGACTGCCGAGCACTTCTAGCCGATGATGTTTGCATGCGAACGACCACCGAGCAACCGAAACCGCAGGTCAACACGGCCAAAATCGGGCGACTGCGGCAAACGCTGCGGCTGTCGTTCCGCAAGGCCGGCGCAGCCGCCGGGATCTCCGGGTCGACCTGGCACAACATCGAGTCCGGCTACCGTCAGCCCTCGCCTGAGGTCCTGGAACGGATCGCGGAGGTCCTCCAGGTCACCCCTGAGTCGCTGCTGCATGGCCAGGGTGTCCGGCAGCCGAACACCAGCGGGAGCCGGGCGGATGGCTGACGAGCACCCGACCCCGGCGTACCTGACCGTCGAGCAGGTCGCCGAGCGGCTCCAAGTCAGCCGTTCCCAGGTGTACGAGCACCTGCACGCCGGCCGGCTCCGCTACTCCAAGTTCGGGCCCAAGTGCTACCGGGTCGCCCCTGCCGACCTCGCCGCCTACGAGCAGGCGTGCCGGGTCGAGCCGGCCCAGCCCAACCCCGTCCTGACGCGCCTGCGTGCCCAGCGCGCGGCGGCGTCCAGATAAGCCAAGCGCCGGCCCCTCCGGGAAGAGACAGCCGGCGCTCGACGAGAGGAGCCCAGCATGGCACAGCCGTCCAAGCAGGGGAAGCGGGTCCGCAAGGGCCTCGCGGCCGCCCTCAAGGGCCTGGTGACCTGGCGATGAGGTTCGACGAGTTCCTCGGCCAGGCCCTCCTCGACACCCTCGACGGTGACACCGACGCCTTCCAGCGCGCCGGCGGCAGCGTGGCCCCCTTCCCGGACCGCGAGGTCGAGTGCCCCGACTGCCTGGGTCTGCCTGAGTCGATCGGCGGCTGTGGCCGCTGCGGCGGCACCGGCGCCACCCCCGAGTGGGCCTCCTGATGGCCGCCACTCGGGACCCCTACGTGGGCGAAGGCGCCGACGGTGCCCGCCGGTCCGCCCAGATCGACCGCGAAGAAGCCGACACCCTCGACCGGGACGACCCGCGGTGGGCGGGCCGGATGCTGTCGGCCCAGGCATGGGAGGAGCAGGCCGAGCAGATCGAGGCCACCTCCCGCTGGAGCAACTGCCCTCGCTGCGGCCGGCAGGTCCGCGACAGCGACTGCTGGTCCTGCCTGATCGACCTGGACGTGGAAGAGGCCGGTCGGTGACCCCGGTCCCGCCGGCGGAGCTGGCCCGTGGCGGTCGTGCCCTGCACGCCATGCCCGGCTGGTGGCTGGTCCCCACCGGTGAGACCACCCCGGTCCGGATCCGGGCCCGCACCGCCGGTGGCCCTGGGCTCATCCGACTGCAGCTGGCCGACGGCCGCGTCCACCTGGTCCGCCCCGACCAGCGGCTCCAGATGATTCCTGAGGTCTGGCAGCACATGGTTCGCCGCCTGCCAGACCCGCTGATCTCGGCGTCTGCCGAGCCCGCCGCAGTCCCGCAGCCCCCTACCACGGAAGGAGCGTGACCGCAGCATGCGACGCCTGCTGACCGCGGCCCTAGCCGCGCTGGCAGCCACCACGCTGGCGGCTGGGCCGGCCCTCGCCGGCGACCACCACGGCGATCGGGACCGGCACGGCCGGGTCGAGCGTCACCACGACAAGGACCACGCCAAGGCCCGGGGCCACAGGACGGACCGCGGCCGCCATGGCCGCCACCGCGACGACGACCACCACCATAAGGCCCGGGTCGTCCGGGACAAGCATGGCCGTTGCCACTACGTCTGCACGGGCCGCTGCGAGCCCTGCAAGCACGGCAAGGGTCGCTGCGCCAAGCCCAAGTGCTCGGGGCCGTCCTGCCCGGGCCGCAAGCCCCCACACAAGCCGCGGCGTCCTCACCACGGGCACCACCACCCCAAGCCGGAGCACCCGCAGCAGCCACCGCCCGTGGCGGCCCCCCCGGCCACCAGCCCACCCCCGACCACGCTGCCGCCGGTGACGCCTGATCGGCCCGACCAGCCGCAGCTGATCCCACCGGCGACCACCAGACGGCCACCAGCGGCGGCGCCGCCGGCCAAGCCCAAGGTGCCGGCCAAGCAGGGCGGTCACCGGCGGCCCGCGGCGACCCAGCCGTCCCAGGAGCTGGGCCAGCTCCCCTTCACCGCTGGGGCGAGCACCTGGCGGCTGCAGTTGGCCGTCGGCGTCGGGCTCATCCTGTCCGGGATCGGGTTCCTGCTCGCCACCAGCTACCTGCGCCGCCCGGTGGCGGCCGAGGCCAAGCGGCGGCTCTCCTCCGAAGGCTGGGACCGCCGGTGACCCTCACCACCCTGGCCGGGCTGGCTGCCATCTTCGCGATGGTGGCCGGCCTGGCCGCCACCCTGGCCGCCGCCACCACCGCCGGCTGGTACCGCAAGCGGGAGCGGCGCCTGCGGGCGGCGTTGCGGGCCCGGGCCCGGACCAACCGGGAGCTGCACGCGGTCATCTCGGCCGGGTTCCAGGCCGGCTGGAAGCTCGGCCACGAGCAGGGCCGCTCCACCGGCTTCGTGGTCGGCCAGCGCCTGGCCATGGAGTTCAAGGAGCTGCTGGACCCATGACCCGGGCCGCCCAGGTGACCGTCAGCCCGGCCGAGACGCTGGCCTTGCGGGTCCTGGCCCGCTACGTCCTCCAGCGCCTCGGCGACCCGGCCCGCGACAGCACCCTGGCCGACGCCGCCAACGTCGCCCTGCGGGTCGCCGACCGCGCCGACCGGGCCCGCACCCATCCCAGTTCGGCCGCCGCCAGATCGCAGGAGGCCACCCGATGACCCCGACCTTGACGGTGCTGCCCGAGCTGCTCCGCACCCAGGAGGTCGCCCGCAGGTTGCAGGTGTCGCAGCGGACCGTGCTGGCCTGGGCCCAGGCCGGCAAGCTGCCCAGCATCCGCACCCCCGGCGGCCAGCGCCGCTATCCGGCCGCTGGGGTCGAGCAGGTGTGGGCGGTCATGCACGAGCATGCCGGGTTCGGCCGATGACCGCCCAGCCCGAGGCGCCAGTCGTGGCATGTGCGCTGCCCGGCTGCGACCTCCCGGCAGCGCCGGTGTCGCGGCTGCCCGGGGCGAGCCTGTACCGGCACTGCTCGGTCGACCACGCACAGATCCACGCCCAAGCAACCGCGGCCGCCGCCGCGGAGGCGGGTCCGACCCAGCTGACCGAGATCCTGGACCTGCCCCAGCCCACGTCCGAGCCCGCCAGCGGCGGGCCGCCAGCGGCGGGACCTGACCGGCAAACCTGCGGCTACGGCCCCTGCGACCAGCCCGTCCTCCAGCCCGGTGGCAAGCGCGGCTGGCAACCCCGGTTCTGCTCCTGGGCGCACGTCCAGGCGGCCAAGGCCGACCGCGACGGCCACCCTGGCGTCCCGGCGCCGGCCGAAGACCAGCCCAACGAGGTCGACGACCAGCCGGCCGAGGCCGAGGCCCAGGGCCCAGACGTGCCGGCCATCCCCGAGCCTGAAGCCGAGGCCGAGCTGGTGCCCCCCCCCAGCGACCACCCGACCACCCCGACCTCGACCGAGCGTCGGACCTTCGTCGACGGCGTCTCGGTCGCGTTGGAGGTCGCCTACGCCCTCAGGCGCTCGGCCACCTTCCGCGGCCTGGACGACGAGACCGCCAAGGCGATCGTCCGCGAAGCCCTCTCCTGACCCAAGGAGCCCACCTGCCATGACTGACCTCGCTGTTCCCGCCGCACCCGCCACCCCAGCCGTCACCGGCGGCCAGCTCACCCGCGACAAGGTCGAGCTGCTCAAGCGGACCATCGCCCGCGACGCCAACGACGACGAGCTGGAGCTGTTCGTCGCCGTCTGCAACCGCACCGGCCTGGACCCCTTCGCCCGCCAGATCCACGCCGTCCACCGCAAGACCTGGAACAGCCGCCAGAAGCGAGAAGAGTGGGTCATGTCCATCCAGACCTCGATCGACGGCTACCGGCTGATCGCCGAGCGCACCGGCCGCTACCAGGGCCAGCTCGGCCCCCTGTGGTGCGGCCGGGACGGGACCTGGAAGGACGTGTGGCTGGATCCGGCGCCGCCGGCGGCGGCCAAGGTCGCGGTGCTGCGGGCGGGGTTCCGGGAGCCGCTGTGGGCGGTCGCGTTGTGGAGCGAGTTCGCCCAGACCTACCAGCGAGACGGCGAGACCCGGCCGTCGCCGATGTGGGCGCGGATGCCGGCGTTGATGCTGGCCAAGTGCGCCGAAGCCCTGGCCCTGCGGAAGGCGTTCCCGCAGGAGATGAGTGGGATCTACACCGCCGAGGAGATGGGCCAGGCCAGCAACGAGGCCGAGGCCGCGCCGCCGGCCGAGGGGCTGACTGCCGGGCGGTTGCGCACCGAGCAGGCGGAAGCCACTGCGACCCGGAACGGGGCCGCCGAGCCGCCCGAGGGGGAGGGGAGGACCGGCCCTTCCCCCTCGGGCCCTTCCCCCGAACGGACGGGCCGCGACGCGCTCCGAGAGCGTGGGCTGAGCGCGAACGACGCCGCCAAGATCCTCAAGGCCGAAGCCCCCGACCAGTTCCCGGGGATCACCTTCCAGGAGGCCATGCGCCTCACCGGCGAACCGCTGGCCCGGGCCGAGGCCTTCTGGACGGCCGCCGGCCACCCGGTCAAGGAGCCGGAGGGGGCGAGCGCCTGATGGCCCCCACGATCCCCCAGCGCGTCGCCGCCGGCGCCACCGTCCTCGACCGGGCCATGGTCGGCTGGGCCGACCGGATCGACCTCGACCGCCTCGACCTCGCCGAAGAGGTCTACCAGCCCGGCGGCTGCGGCTGCGTGCTCGCCCAGCTCGACGCCGCCCTCCCCGTCCCCGACCGGGACTACGGCGACTACGGGCACGGCATGGTCCGCATCTTCGATCGCCACCCCGCCCTGCAGGAGCAGTGGGCGATCGAGCACGGGTTCACCGCCAGCCTGCATGACGACGCCGACGCCTTCGACCTGCTCACCCAGGTCTGGCGGGAGGCCATCACCGCCCGACGGCAGCTGCAGGAGGTCAGGACCTGATGGCCATCCTCCCCGCCCCCCTCGACCTCGACCGGCTGCAGGCCACCTACGAAGGCCGCCGCGACCAGGCCGCCGGGTTCCCTGACCGGGCGCTGCAGTACGAGATGGCCCGCGACACCCTCGACCTCCTCGGCGAGGTGCACCGGGCCCAGACCGAACTGGCCGCAGCCCAGGCGCAGACTGAGGTCCACCACCGCTACATCGCGGCGCTCAACGGCGGCCAAGGGTGCCGCCTCCACGCCTGCCAGACCAGCCCCGGAGGAACCCCATGACCACCACCGACACCCGCCCGGTCCCCGCCGGCGGCTGGCACGACCACCCCGCAGGGCACGCCTGGGCGATGCTCGACGTCGACGAGATCGTCCCCGCCCCCGACAACCCCCGCCGCTCGGTCGGCGACGCCGGCGAGGAGACCGTGCTGTGGCCCGAGCCGGTGTTCGGGATGCTCGCCGACATCACCGCCGTCGCGATCGAGCGGCTGGAGTCCGAGGCCGCCAAGCTGGCCTGCAAGCTCCTCGGCCTCGAGCCGGTGGTGGTCACCGGCCAGTACTCAACGACCAAGGACTGGCGGCTCACCCTCCACCAGCACACCGGTGAGAACCTACCTCGGGTCGCCCGGGCGGTGTTCCTGGCCGAGGGCGAGTTCCGGGCCCGCTGGACGTGGGGCAACTGGTCCGGCCGCCTCGTCGAGCGCTACCTCGCCACCCTCGAGGCCGCCGGCTACGAGTTCACCGAGGCCGAGCAGGCCAAACTGGCTGCGGCCGTCGAAAGCCAGCCCGCCGACCACGAGAACGAGGACGACGAAGGCGGCGGGTCGTGAGCGGGACCAGCGCGATCGAGTGGACCGAGGCCACCTGGAACCCGATCGTCGGGTGTACCCACGTCAGCGAGGGCTGCGACCACTGCTACGCCGCCCGGGAGGCCTCCGGTCGGCTCCGGACCCAGCCCGCCTACGCCGGTCTGGCCGTGGATGGCCGGTTCACCGGTGAGGTGCGGCTGCTTCCCGAGCGGCTCGACCAACCGCTGCGGTGGCGCAAGCCGCGTCGGGTGTTCGTCAACTCGATGAGCGACCTGTTCCACCAGGACGTCCCGGACGAGTTCATCGCCGAGGTGTTCCAGATGATGGCCGCGGCGCCCCAGCACACCTTCCAGGTGCTCACCAAGCGGCCCGGGCGGATGGCCACGCTCGTCCCACGCCTCCCCGACCTGATCAACGGCAACGACCTGGCCCTCATCGAGGAGCGGGCCAGGGTTACCGCCTGGCCGCTCCCGAACGTGTGGCTGGGTACGTCGGTCGAGACTCAGAAGTGGGCTGACGTGCGGATCCCGAAGCTGCTGGAGACCCCGGCCGCCGTCCGGTTCCTGTCCTGCGAGCCGCTGCTGGGGCCGGTCGATCTGGAGGCTTTCGTGCTGCATCCGGGATGTCGTCCCTGCTCGCTCTGGCGTGACGCGGGCGCTTCCGGGCCCCGGCCGTGTGCTGATCACTCCCCGCCGCCGCTCCACTGGGTCATCGCTGGTGGTGAGAGCGGCCCGGCGGCGCGGCCGATGCAGCCCGACTGGGCCCGGACGCTCCGAACCCAGGCTGTAGCTGCCGGGGTGGCGTTCTTCTTCAAGCAGTGGGGCGAGTGGGCCCCAGCCGCCGACCTCGACCCTGACCTCCGCGAGCGCGCCCCCGAGCAGCTGGTCGGCCAGGAGTACGTCTGCCGGGTCGGCAAGAAGGCCGCCGGCCGCGAGCTGGACGGGCGCACCTGGGACGAGTACCCGGCGGTGACCCCATGAGGATCGTCGGGGACGACGTGCGCCGGTTCTCGCTGAAGGTCGACCGGTCAGGGGACTGCTGGGTCTGGACCGGCGCCAAGGCTCCAAGCGGCTATGGCCACTTCTACTTCGAGGGCCGCATCCAGCCTGCCCATCGGGTTGCGTGGAAGCTGGGCGGAAGATCAATCCCCCAGGGCATGATCCTCTGCCACCACTGCGACAACCCGCCCTGTGTTCGCCTAGAGCACCTGTTCGTCGGGTCCAGCAAGGACAACTACGACGATATGGCTGCCAAGGGCCGCCGTGGAGTAGCAGCGGGCGACCGCAATGGCTCCCGCCTTCACCTTGAGCGACGGCCTCGCGGTGAGCAGCAATCCCAGGCCAAGCTCACCGTCGACAGTGTGCGCGCCATCCGAGCCGCCTACGCCGCTGGTGGAGAGACCTACGCCAGCCTCGCCACCAGGTTCGGCGTCAGCCCCGCGCTCATCCGGAACGTCATCAAGCGGCGCAACTGGGGGCATGTCGCATGAGGCTGGTCGGGATCGATCCCTCCCTCACGGCGCTTGGCCTTGCGACTCCCGAGCGGGTTTGGGCGGTGAAGCCGCCTGACCGCCTTCGGGGGCCTGCTCGGCTGGTCTACCTCCGAGACGCGACCCTGGAGGCCTGCCAAGGCGCCGCTATCGTTACGGTGGAGGGCTATTCGCATGCAAGCCGCCACGCCGCCCATGCCCTTGGCGAGCTTGGCGGGGTGCTCCGCGTCGCCCTCTACGAGACCGGGGTCCGCTCCGTTGACGTCGCCCCCAGCAGCCGGGCGAAGTACGCGACGGGCGACGGCGGCGCCGGCAAGGACCAGGTCCTCGCGGCCGCGATCCGGCGGCTCGGCTACCAGGGCCACGACGACAACGAAGCCGACGCCCTGTGGTTGCGGGCCATGGCCCTCGACCACTACCTCGGCGAGTCCGTCGTCCCCAAGGCCCAGCGGGACGCCCTGCATGCCCTGGTCACCAAGAAGGGCCCAAGGAAGGGCCAGCCGGTCATCGACTGGCCAGTCCTGGCCGAGACCGTCAGCACCGGAGGGCGGCTGTGATGTTCATCCCCAACGCCCGCTTCCGACCCATCGGCGACACCTGGCCCGGCGCCCCCACCAAGCCCCGGGACCGAGGCGACCCGGAGCTGTTCGTCCGCCTCCAGGAAGCCCGCCGGGTCCTCGACCAGCACGGAGGTTCCTGATGGCCAAGGGAGCGCCGGGCCGAACCCATGGCACCGAGAGCACCTACCAGGCCGGTTGCCGCCTGGAGTGCTGCCGCGAAGCCCACCGGCAGTACGCCGCCGAACGCCGCGGCGCCCGGGTCGCCCAGCAGACAACGCGGCCCCGCGGCCCGGGGCCAGCCCGACACAAGGGCGGCTACGCCATCGGGGACACCCTGGAGGAGCTGCTCGATGCCTGGTAGCAAGACGACCAAATGGGGTGGCCAGTCGTGACCGTCGAGCGCATGACCGACCTGGAGCTCGACGAATGGCTCGCCGACCTCCAACCCCCCGACACCCCCGGGCCCAAGCTCGAGCTCGCCCCAGCCGGCACCGTCCCCGGCGCCGAGCACCTCCCCAACCCTGGCCGGTGCGCACGGCAGCCGGACGCTCATGTTCGGCAGACGAGCGTCCGAGAGGTAGGATGACCAGACATGGCAAGGCCCCGGACACCTGTGGGGGTTCCCGGGGCCACGCCGAGGACGGGTAAGCGTCCTGTCTGCTGACTCTACAGCACCGGGCGCTCCCCCTGATAGCAGAAGGGGAGCCGCATGTCTGAGGTCCTCACCACCCGAAGTCCCGGGCACCACCCGCCGCGCACCCCCGCACGCCTCCCCGCCGCCGCGCTCATCTACGCGGGCCGCGGCTGGCCGGTGTTTCCCCTCAAGGGCCGCGCCAAGACCCCCCTCACCCGCCACGGCTTCCACGACGCCACCACCGAGCCCACCCAGGTCCAGGAGTGGTGGGCCAGGTGGCCACGGGCCAACATCGGGATCGCCTGCGGCCACGCCTGTGACGTCCTCGACGTCGACGGCCCCGACGGCCGCGCCGCCCTCCACCAGCTCCTCCAGGACCTCGCCGTCACCCCGGCCGGCTGGGTCGCCAGCCTCTCGGGCCGGCCCGACGGCGGCCGCCACTACTGGTTCGCCCCCACCGGACGAGAGCGCATCCGCGGGCTCCGCCCCCACTTGGACTGGCTGGGCCACAAGGGCTACGTCATCGCCCCACCATCAGTGCACCCGAGCGGCCGGGTGTACCGCTGGCAGGGCCCCCTCCCCGACCAGCTCCCCGCACTCCCCGCCGCGCTCACCCAGGCCTTCGTCGACCACCAGGCCGCCCGGGCCCGACCCCCGATCGACCTCCCACCGGCGGCGCGGGACGGCAGCCGGCCCGGGGACGACTACAACCGCCGCGCCCACTGGCCCCAGCTCCTCGAACCCCTCGGCTGGCGGGTCACCGGCCGCCTCGGCGCCGAGCTGCGGCTCACCCGCCCCGGCAAACCCCACGGCCCCAGCGCCACCGTGAACCATCACGGCCGCAACGAGCTGTACGTCTTCTCCTCGGATCCGGCGTGCCAGCCCTTCGAACCCGACCGCGAGTACAGCCTGTTCGCCGCCTACACCCTGCTGCACCACGCCGGCGACTATGCGGCCGCGGCCCGGGCGCTCCGCGACCAGGGCTACGGCCAGTGAGCGGGCCAGCCCGGCCGGCGCTGCGTTGGTACGGCGGCAAGTGGCGTCTCGCCCCATGGATCATCAGCCACCTGCCACCCCATGACGCCTACGTCGAGCCCTACGGCGGCGCCGCCTCGATCCTGCTCCGCAAACCCCCGGCCAAGATCGAGACCTGGAACGACCTGCACGGCCGGCTGGTCAACTTCTTCCGCGTCCTCCGCGACCAGGGCCCCGCGCTGATCGCCCTGGTCGCCCTGACCCCCTATGCCCGCGAGGAGTACGAGCAGGCCCGGGCCCTGGCCGACGACCCGCTGGAGGATGCCCGCCGCTTCTACGTCCTCGCCATGCAAGGCCGCATCGGCGCCGCCGGCGGACGCTGGAGCCACGGCTGGAAGTACATGGTCGACCCAGCCGCCCGGGTCGGCCAGGACGCCGACGACTTCACCTCCACCGGCCACCTCCACGCGGCCGCCGCCCGGCTCAAGCACGTCCAGATCGAGCACACCGACGCGCTGACCGTGCTCGGCCGCTACGACCGCCCAGGCACCCTCCACTACATCGACCCGCCCTATGTGCAGACAGCCCGTCACGATCCCGAGCACCGCTGCCGCTACCTGCACGAACTCGACGACGCCGACCACCAGGTCCTCGCCGAGGTCCTCCACGACCTGGCCGGCATGGTGGTGCTGTCCGGCTATCCGAGCGACCTGTACCGCGAGCTGTACGGCGACTGGTATCGGATCACCCGGACGGCCTCGACCGACGCCGGCGGTGACGCGGTTGAGTGCCTGTGGTTCAACCCGGCGGCCCGGGCCCGGGCCGCCCAGCTCAGCCTGCTGGAAGCCCCATCGTGACCGAACTGGACACCGGCTACTGGGAACGCCTGTTCCTGGAGGTCGACCGCGCCGACCCCACCCGCAACGGCCACCGCCCAGAAGCCCGCCCGTTCCCCCTCACCGACCTCGCCGCCCTCGCCGCCCACGGCATCGACCCACCCACCCTGCTGTGTGGCGACCTGCTCTATCGCGGCTACCTCCACTCCCTGGCCGGCCCCCCCGACAGCGGCAAGAGCACCCTGCTGTACCTGTGGATGCTCCAGCTCCTCCAGACCGGCGAGCGCGTCGTGCTGCTGGACGAGGAAGGCGGCCGCGAGGTCGTCACCGAGAAGTTCCTCGCCCTCGGCGCCACCCCCGACCAGCTCGACCGGCTCGCCTACGTCGAGTTCCCCACCCGCACCTGGGACCAGGCCGACCGTGAAGGCCTCAACCAGCTCCTCGCCGACCAGCGGCCCGCCCTGGTCGGCGCCGACAGCTCCGCCGCGTTCCTCACCCTCGCCGGCCACGACGAGAACCACGCCGCCGACGTCACCCGCTTCTACAAGGGCATCCTGCTCGCCACCGCCCGCCTCCACCACACCGCCGTGGTCGTAATCGACCACATCACCAAGGACCAGCTCGCCGGCGGCCGCTACGCCCGCGGCTCAGGCGCCAAGCTCCAGTTCTGCGACGTGGCCATGATGGTCGACCCAACCCGGTCGTTCTCCCGCCACCAGGACGGTCTGCTCAAGCTCAAGATCCCCAAGGACCGCCGCGGCTACCTCCACCGCGACCACGAGATCCGCGTCAGCGTCGCCGACGGCGCCATGCAGGTCACCATCACCCGAGTCGAGGCGCCCACCGAGAGCGGTTCGCTGTCGCCCGCCGCGGCCAAGCTCCTGGCCGTGCTCCAGGACACCAAAGCGCCGCTCTCCAACCGGGAGCTTGTGGACAGGTTCGCCGAGAAGCACGGGCACGGCCTACGCCGCGAAACGGTCAGCCGGGAGCTGAACGCGATGCTCGCCGACGGGCTTGTGGACGCCGCCGGCGACGGCAGAGACAAGCGCTGGTTCGTCCCTGTTCAAGGCGGTTTGGATGTGTGATCTAGCAGACCAAGCAAAACGAGGTCACACCACCTGTGATCTCAGCCCCCTCACACCCTCCCCAAGTGTGCAGGTCAGAGGTGTGAGGTCACAGTGACCACACAGGGGGTGCGGTATGTGTGTGTGACTGTGACCCCCCCCCGTAAGGGGGGTCACAGGTCACATCACACCTCACGGTCCCCTCGCACACGCCCCGCCGGAGCCACCTGATGCCCGCCCCCCTCGACCCCACCAAGCGCGCCGCCATCGCCGCCGCCCTCCGCGAGCGTGAGCAGCCCAAGCTCAACCAGCTCGCCCGCGAATTCGGCGTCTCCCCAGACACCATCTCCCGGATCGCCAAGACCGAGGGCGTAACCTTCGAGCGTACGGCCACCAAGAACGCGACCGCGGCCAAGCAGGCCGACAACGCCGCCCGCCGCGCCGAGCTGTCCCAGCGGCTCCTCGACCGGGCGGTCGAGGCCCTCGGGCAGATGGACAGCGAGTTCCTGGTCTTCAACTTCGGCGGCCGCGACAACACCTACGCCGAGCACCGGCTCGATCGTCCGCCGACCGGGGACCTGCGCAACCTGATGACCGTGGCCGCCATCGCGGTCGACAAGCACCTGGCCATCGAACGCCACGACAGCGACGGCGGCGAAGGCCTGGCCGCGGTCGACGCCTGGCTGCGACACACCCTCGGCATCGAGTAGCGGTGCAGATCGAGCAGCTGGCCGGCAAAGCCCGCGAGGCCGCCCGCCTGTCCACCGCCCGCGTCAACGTCTACGAGGGCGCTGTCCGCTCTGGCAAGACCATCGCGTCGCTGCTGGCCTGGCTCCAGTTCGTCCGCACCGGACCCTCGGGGCCGCTGCTCATGGTCGGCAAGACCGAACGCACCCTCCGCCGCAACATCCTCGACCAGCTCGTCGAGATGCTCGGCCCCACCCGCTGCCGCCTCAACGCCGGGACCGGGGACCTGTGGCTGCTCGGCCGCCGCGTGTACATCACCGGCGCCAACGACGAACGCGCCCAAGAACGCATCCGCGGACTCACCCTCGCCGGCGCCTATGTGGACGAGGCCACCACCATCCCCGAGTCGTTCTGGGCCATGCTCTTGACTCGCCTCAGCGTCCCCGGCGCCCGGCTCCTGGCGACGACCAACCCGGATTCGAGCGTGCACTGGCTCAAGGTCAACTACCTCGACCGGGCCGCGCTGTTCCTGACCCGATCAGGGGACGTCTGGGGTGGGCCAGCGGACGCGCTGGACCTGCACCGCTTCGCCTTCCAGCTCACCGACAACCCGACCCTGCCCGCCGAGTACATCCAGGCGCTGGAGGCCGAGCTCCGCGGGGTGTGGCGCCGGCGGCTGATCCTGGGGGAGTGGTGCATCGCCGAGGGTGCGATCTACGACATGTTCGTCGACCACGCCCACGTGGTCGACCAGCTCCCCAGCATGCGGGAGCTGTGGTGGGTGGGGGTGGACTACGGCACCGCCAACCCCTTCGCCGCCCTCCTCCTCGGCACCGGCGACGACCAGCGCCTTCATGTGGCCGACGAGTGGCGCTGGGACAGCGTCCGGGCGATGCGGCAGAAGACCGACCTCGAGTACTCGGCGGCGCTTCGGCGGCGCTGCGGATGTGGCTGCTCACCGCCGGCCCAAGGGTCCTCCAGGAGCGCGTCACGATCGCCCCCCGGTGGGTCGCCGTCGACCCGAGCGCCGCCTCGTTCAAGGCCCAGCTCCGCCGCGACGGCCTCACCGGCGTGATGGACGCCGACAACCGGGTCCTGGACGGCATCCAAGCCGTCTCCTCCCTGCTCGGCGCCGACCGCATGCGGATCCACCGCCGCTGCCGCGGCCTGCTCGAGGAGCTGCCCGGGTACGTGTGGGACCCGGCCAAGGCCGAGAAGGGCGAAGACGCCCCCCTCAAGGTCGCCGACCACTCGCTGGATGCGCTGCGGTACGGGACGATGGCGGCGCGGGCGGAGTGGGCCCGGTGGTTGCGGCGCGAGCAGGAGGCCGCCTGAGCGGTCCAGGAGCCTCCGGGGGTACCTGGACCCGCCCGGAGGGCTGTGCGACCGGCAGGAGCCCGCTGTGGCCCTGCGCGGGGCATCTGGTGTTCGGCAGCCGGACGTTCCCGTGGCATGATGACCAGCAACCGAGCAGGAGGGGGCAGGATGTCACCACGGCGGCGGCAGGCGACCCGCGAGGACCTCATCGAACTCATCGGCGAGCACACCAGCTTCGACCGGCAGGTGGTCGGCCAGGTCCTGGACGCGATCGAGCTCGCCGGCGGCCGCGTGGTCGACGTGAGGGTCAGCGACACCGACGACGAGCCGGTCGAGCAGACGAGGGCCTGAGTGCCCTGGCCGACCGACACCCGAGCGCCGTGGCCGCCGCCGGAGTTCGCCCGCGCCTACGAGGCCCTGGCCGAGGCCGCGACCTGGTACGCCGGCGACCCCGCCAGCCTGGGGAAGCTGTACGCGACCGTGAACCGCACCACCACCCGCGTGCTGGGCGGGTTCTGGTCCCGGACCGTCGACACCCTCGTCCCCGCCAGCCGCCAGCGCCTCCATCTCCCCGCGGCGGCGGACATCGCCAAGAGCGGCGCCGACATGCTGGTGGGGGAGCCGCCGGTCTGGTCGATCCCGTCGGAGGGGAAGCAGCCGAGCGAGCAGCGCCCCATCCAACGGCGGCTGGATGAGATCCTGCGGGACAACGGCGGCAACAACCGCCTCCACGAGGCCATGGAAGTCGGCGGGGCCCTCGGCGGGGTCTACCTGGTCGCCAGCTGGGACAAGGCCGTGGCCGACCACCCGCTGTGGGAGCTCGTCCACGCCGACGCCGCCGTGCCGACGTTCCGGCGGGGGCGGCTCACGGAGGTGGTCTTCTGGCGCCAAGTCGGCCCCGACGACGACCCCCAGAAGACCTGGCGGCACCTGGAGCTGCATGAGCCCGGTCGGGTCGCCCACCGCCTGTACCTGGGCACCTCGGAGGCGATCGGCCGACAGGTCAACCTGGCCGAGCAGGACGCGACCCGGCTGCTCGGCCAAGGCCTCGAAGCCTCGATCGCCCTGCCCGACATGACCCCGCTCGGTGGCTTGGACGTCGAGTACGTCGCCAACCAGCGGCCCGCCCGCCGCCTCCGCTCCGACCGGGTGGCGGCGATGTGGGGACGGTCGGACTTCGAGGGCGCCGAGGGCTTCATGGACGCCCTCGACGAGGCGTTCACCGCCCTGATCCGCGAGATTCGGCTGGCCAAGGCCCGCATCATCGTCCCCAATGAGTACCTCGACCAGGGCCGCGCCGGCGAGGGCAAGAGCTTCGACACCGAGGCCGAGGCGTTCGCCGGCCTCGACATGGCTCCTGGCACCACCGACCAGCCGGCCATCACCCTGGCCCAGTTCGAGATCCGCACCGAGCAGCTGGTCGGGGCGTGTCGGGAGCTGTTCGCCCAGGTCGTCAGCATGAGCGGCTACGCCCCCCAGAGCTTCGGCTTGGAGATCGAAGGGCCGGCCGAGAGTGGGACGGCGCGGCGGATCAAGGAACGCAAGTCGGTGGCGACCACGCGGGCGAAGTGGGGCTACTGGGAGTCGGCGGCCGAGCGGCTTGGCGAGCGGCTGCTGGTGATCGACCGCGAGGTGTTCGGCCGCAGCACCGAGGTGGAGCGGCCGAACCTGGAACCCGGCGACGTCTTCGAGTCCGACCTCTCGGAGGTGGCGCAGACGATCGCGCTGCTCGACTCGGCGGAGGCCGTGTCGGATGAGATCAAGGTCGAGATGGCGCATCCGCGGTGGACGGAGGCGGAGCGGGCCGAGGAGGTCGCCCGCATCGCGAAGCGTCGGGAGGCGGAGCGGCCCCCCGAGCCGTTCGGCGCCGGCGGTGAGGGCGGGCAGGACCAGGGCGACGAGGGTGAGGGGCCGCCGGCGTGAGGACGTCGGCGCAGCGCCGCATCGACGAGCTGCTCCAGCAGCTGCAGAACGAGGGCGAGCTTGGCGGCCGCGGCAGCGAGGGGGCGCTGGTCACCCGCTGGGTGCTGTACGCCGAGGTCACCGACCCAGACGGCGAGGAGTGGTGGTTCATGGACAACCACAACGAGTCGGTGCTGGAGCGCTGGAAGATGGCCCACATCGCCGCGGAGCTGGCCAACCGTCATCTGGGGAGCAACACCGAGCAGGGTGACTCGTGATTCGGCCGGAATCAGCCAGCCGGGCCGCCCAACGGCTCCGCCGGCTGCTCTCCGGTCTCGAGGCCACCCTGCTCCCCGCCGCCGCCCGGCTCCTCCTCGCGGTCCTCAAGGCCACCGATCCGCTGGTCGCGGTCGCCCTCCACGCCACCGCGCTCCGACGGCTCGCCGAACGCCGCCTGACCGCGCTCCGCCCGCGGATGCTCACCCTCGTGGTCGAGGCCGTCGACGGCGCCTGGACCGCCGGCGAGCACGCCGCCGACGGTGAGGCTGACCGGCTCCGCCGCGCTGGTGCCACCCTGACGGCGGCCGCCACCCGCGCCCTCGAACGAGCCGGGCGGGCCGAACAGACCCGCCGCCAGCAGGTCGAGGACCTCATGTGGCGCCTGGACCGTGCCGCCGCCGACACCCCCGGGCAGACGGCGCGGGCGTGGCAGCGGGCCGCCGGCCAGGCCACCCGGCTCCCCACCGGTACCGCGCTTTCGTCGGTGGAGGGGACGGTCAAGCAGGCCATTAGTGAGGGCGCCACGCGCCGGCAGGCCGCCCAGCGTGCCCTCGACCGCCTCGCCGACGAGGGCATCACCGGGTTCGTCGACCAGCGGGGCCGCCGCTGGGAACTCGCCTCCTACGTGGAGGCCGCGACCCGGTCCGTGACCCAGCGCACGCTCCTGAACGCGGCATTCGAGCGGCTCGGCGACCACGGGATCGACCTCGTGCGCATCTCCGACGTTCCCGGCGAATGCGTGATCTGCAGGCCACACGAGGGGAAGGTCTACAGCCTCTCGGGCCACAGCGAGCAATATCCGGCGCTGGCCACAGCGATCGCGGCTGGCCTCTGGCACGTAAATTGCCGCCACGGCTGTACGGCGTACCTGCCCGGGGTCACCCCGCCGATCGAGGGGCCGACCGCGGATCCCGAGGGTGAAGCCGCCCGCGCGTACGCCCGCAGCCTGGAGCGGCTGGTCCGGAAGTGGCGACGCCGGGAGCTGGTCGCCCTCGATGACGTGGCCAAGGCGAAGGCCACCCGCCACCGCAAGCAGGCGATGGCCAAGCTCCGCGAGCACGTGGCCGCGACGTCGCCGAACAGCCTCCGGTACAGCCAGGGCCGGACCCAGATCGGCGGGGCCCGCTGATGCCCGGCCGCGACCATGGTCCCTCGATCAAGCGGCCCCGCTGGTACGTGGCCCTCCGGCGCCGCGGGATGAGCAAACGCAAGGCCGCCCGGATCTCCAACGCCATGGCCAAGGGCCGCCCAACCCGATCGAGGATGGCCAGGAAGGCCGCCCGGACCAGGAAACGGAGGGGCCGATGATCCGGCAGGTGCGCTGCCCCAACACCGCTTGCACCTGGTATGGCCAGGACCGCGCCGCCACCCCCGGCCAGGTCGGCCCCGACCTGCTCCAGGCCGGCCCGATCGTCTGTGTCTGCGGGAGCGTGGTCTGGGAACCCGCCCGGTTCGGGGATCAGGCGGAGGCCAAGCCAGTCCCAGGGCCCGGGACGTTCTAAGCGAGGAGGAAGCGATGCCTGAGTTCCACACCATGCTCGTCGGTGGCCGCCGCTGGTGGGCCCGGGCCGGCCGGCCCCTGTTCCCGGTGATCGCCGGCGGCGCCCCCGACGATGGTGGCGGTGGGGGAGACGGCGGCCAGGGTGGCGGGTCCGGGGGTGAGGGCGAGAAGTCCCTGGCCGACCAGGCCAAGGAGGCCATCGAGGCCCTCAAGGCCGCCGGCGCCGAGATCCCCACCGCCCTATCCAAGGCGGTCGACGAGATCAGCAAGGCCCGCAAGGAGGCCGGCGACCGCCGGGATGAGACCAAGGCCGAGCGGGAGGCCCGCAAGGAGGCCGAGGCTGAGCTGGCCGAGCTGCGCAAGAAGTACGACCCCGACCAGGCCAAGGCCGACGCCGACCGCAAGGCGCGGGAGGATGCCGAGGCCGAGCGGCGCAAGGAGCAGCGCGAACTCGCCGACCTCCGCCGTCAGAACCGGGCCCTGCAGCTGCGGGGCCTGTTCGACGAGGTGGCCGCCAAGAGCGAGGTCAACGGCCGCCTCGCCTGGCCGTTCCTGGCCGAGGCCCTCAAGGACGTCGACCCCGCCGACCAGACGGAGGCCCGCAAGCAGATCACCAAGGCGATCGAGCAGGCGGTGAAGGACGAGCCGTCGCTGAAGGCCAAGCAGTTCGCCGGCTCGGGTGGGGGTGGCGGGTTCGAGGGCGGCAACGGCGGCAGCGGCGGCCGGGCCAAGACCCTGGAGGAGGCGATCGCGGCCCGCCTCGGCCGCTAGCCCGCCCGGGCGGGCGCTTGACAGCCGCTGTCCGGCTGCCGCACCATCCCGCTCAGCAGCCGCACACGCCGCCCTGGAGGCGGGGCGCGGCCGAGCAGCTCGTATGACCGCCCTGGAGGCGGACGCGAGACCCGACGGGCCACCTGGAGTGGCGAACCGGGACCTCCGTTCTCGCGTGTTCTTCTCTCGCCTCCAGGAGGCCACCTCCCGTGCTTCAGGTGCTCGCCGGCGCCGCGTCCGCCGCTGTCATCGTGTGGTTCCTCGCCGCCCTACTCGGGGCCCACTGGCCCGCCCGCCTCGCCGCCCGCCTCGGCGCGCGTCTGCGCCTCGCCGTGGCGAGCCTCGGCGCTGAGGCCGGCGTGGTCACCCTGGCCCAGGCCAAGCTGAACGCCACCGACGACATCGACGTGCAGATCATCGACGAGTTCCGCAAGAGCTCCGCCCTGCTTGACGCGATGACCTTCGACGACGCCGTCTCACCGACCGGCGGTGGCACGCTGATCTATGGCTACACCCGCCAGGCCACCCAGCGGGCGGCCGCGTTCCGGGCCATCAACGCCGAGTACACCCCCACCGAGGTCACCAAGGCCCGCTTCACCGTCGAGCTCAAGCCCCTGGGCGGGAGCTTCCAGATCGACCGCGTCAGCCACCGCCTGGGCCGCGCCGCCGCCGAGACCAGCTTCCAGCTCGCCGAGCTGATCAAGGCGACCCGGACCAAGTTCTCCGACGCGGTCATCAACGGCGACACCGCGGTGGACGCCAACGGTTTCGACGGCCTCAAGAAGGCCCTCGTCGGCTCCTCGACCGAGCTCGGCATCACCGACGGCAGCGTCACCGCCGGCCTCGACTGGCGCGCCGCGACCATCGACACCCAGCCCGAGGCGTTCGCGGCCATCGAGTGGCTGGATGCGCTGCTGGACGCGCTCAACAGCCGCGAGGACGTGGTCATCCTGGCCAACACCGCGGCCATCACCCGGATCCGGTCGATCGCCCGCTACGCCGGCTACCTCACCCAGGCCGAGGACGCCTTCGGCCGCCGCATCGAGACCTACGCCGGGGTCCGGTTCATCGACATGGGGGAGAAGGCCGGCAGCTCCAGCCTGATCATCCCGACCGAGACCCGCGACCTCGACCTGGGCGCCGGCACCACCAACGTCACCGGCCTCACCGACGTGTACGCGGTCCGGCTCGGCATGGACGCCTTCCACGGCGTCGCCGAGGTCAACAGCCCGCTGGTGCGGACCTGGCTGCCCGACTTCACCACCGCCGGGGCGGTCAAGACCGGCGAGGTCGAGATGGGCCCGGTCGCGGTCGCGCTCAAGGCCACCAAGGCGGCCGCGAAGCTGACCAACGTCAAGGTCGCCTGATGGCCGGCTGGACGGTCCGGGCGCCGCAGGGCGACTACACCGGCACCAGCTGCGGGGTCGTCTTCGAGCAGGGCACCGGCTACGCCGAGGAGCTGGCGCCCGGCGCGCTGGCCTACTTCCGCCAGACCGGCTACCAGGTCACCCGGGGCGGCACGCCCCCGGCGCGGGTCCCCGCCTCGGTGCACCCGGACGGCGGCCCGGGCGGCCGTGCCCCGGCGTCTCGGGATGCGGCGGTCCTGGGCAAGGCGGCCGCGGGCCCCGAGAGCCAGGCGTTCCTGCCCCCGACCAACGCCGGGCAGGGTCTGGACCCCCACGGCCCGGAGGTCGTCGCGCCTGGGCTGCATGGGGTGCCGCCGGCGCCGATCCTCCCCGGAGCGGTCGCCCCGCGTGGCGACGTCGACCCGATCGAGGACCCCGAGGGGGTCGAGCGCGAGCAGGCCGAGGCCCTGGCCCGGCAGGAGGCGCGGGAGTCGGAGGCGGCCGAGCGGGTCCTCGTCGGCCAGGCTGCCAACGATGCCGCCGCGCTCGTGCTCCCGGAGGGGGCAAGCTTGCCCAGGAAGCCGGAGGAGCTGGCCGCCCTGGCCGAGCAGCTCGGCCTCGACCCCACAGGGACCGCGAGCGAGCTGCGGGAGCGGATCAAGGCCCGCACGGAGGCCTGACCAGGGTGGCGTACGCGACCACCGCCCAGCTGGCCGACTTCCTCGGCGTCACCGAGCCAGAGCTGCCGGCCGACGCCGAGCGGCTGCTCGAGCGGGCCAGCGAGGTCGTCGACGCTCAGGTGCGCGCCCCCTACGATGTCGACGACGACGGCCTGCCGTCGGACCCGGACATCGCCGCCGCGTTCGCCGCAGCGACCTGCGCGCAGGTCGAAGCCTGGAACGCCCACGGCGGCGACACCAGCGCGGTCAAGGGCGGCCAGATCCAGTCGTTCACCTCCGGGAAACTCAGCGTCACCTACGCCCAAGCCGCCGCCGGGCCCAGCTCGAGCGCGGCCGCGCTGGCTGATCGGGCCCGGCTGCTGCTCCAGCGCGCCGGCCTCCTCGGCGGGAAGGTGGCGGTCTAGGTGACCCTCACCATCCCCACCCAGATCCTCACCCAGACCTGCACCATCGAACCGGCGGCCGGCACCCACGGCGACGGCACCCCCACCTACGGGCCCCCGGCCACCGCCGCCTGCCGGTTCGAGGTCACCGCCCGGACCGTCAAGGACGCCACCGGGAAGGCGACCACCCGCTACGGCCCCCTGTTCCTCGGCCCCGACACCGCCGTGGCGGTGGGGGACCGGGTGACCATCGCCGGCCGGCCATACCTGGTCGCCCAGGTCGACACCCTCCAAGGCCTCGCCGGCCCGACCCACCTTGAGGTCGAGCTGACATGACCCGCCGCCACTTCCTGGTCCGGGCGGCCCTGCGCAGCCCCGGACCCAGAGCCACCAGCGAACCGTTCGAGGTCCGCCTCACCGCCGACGGCGCGCTGGCCGATGTCGCCCTGACCGCCGCCGGCCCCTCGGTCACCGGCTCCCAGGTCGGCGCCACGACCGATCAGGGGCTGCTGGACCTGTGGGGCCCACCCGACGACACCGATGTCCTGTTCGCCCGCTCGCTCAATGACCCCGCCCTGGGCTGGCAGCGGCTGGACGCCGTCCCCGACGACCGGCTCGACCTGCTGGAGGGGATGGTCGTCTACGCCGACGCCCCCTCTGGCGGCGACGACCTGGCCATGCTCCAGGCCAAGGCGGCCGCGGTCCCCGAGGGGGGCCGCCTGCAGCTGCGTCCGGGGGCGCTGTACCGGATCAGCGCGACGTGGGAGCCGTGGCTGCGCAACCGGACCCTGCAGGGCTGCCATGCCCCCAGGTGGCAGTACCGGGGCGGCACCCCGGCCGGGATCAAGCCGCTCAGCGGCTTCACCGGGACTGCGATCCTGCGGATCAAGGACAAGGAGCAGCATGGCCAGGCCGCCGACCATGACGGCGGCCGGATCCGGGATCTGGCCCTGGAGGGCGGCAACTTCGGCACCGGCGTGGTCGGCCTCGAGCTGCAGGGGCTGGTCCGGGACTGGGAGCTGGAGCACATCGACGTGTCCAACACGGTCAACTCCGGGTTCCGCACGACCAGCTACACCCGCGCCGACGCCAGCGTCGTCTACCCGCGCGGACTGCGAGGCTCGCGGCTGTCGACCTACCTGGCCCGCAACCACGGCTTCAGCTTCTCGAACCTGACCGACGCGGAGCTGGTCGATCTGCTGGTCGTGCAGGCCAGCCAGCACGGCGTCCTCATCGACGGCGGCGGCGAGTCGAAGCTGTCCGGCCGGGCGGTGTTCTGCGGCGCCGACGGCCTGCATGTCCAGGGCTCACCGACCGTCGGGGGCTGGCAGTTCCCGGCGTTCTCGACCGACCGTAACGAGCACAACGGCGTCAAGATCACCGCGACCGGCAGCCAGCCGATCCAGTTCGGCGTGCTGTTGACCCGCCGCGACGGCGCCAACGCCGCCGCTGGCGGGGGTGGCTACGCGGGGCTGGCCGTCATCGGCTCAGCGGGGAACCTGGTTTGCCCGGTGTCCGCGCCGAACGTCATCCAAACCGTCGGGGTGGAAGACGACGGCAGCGGCACCGACAGCCCCCAGTACGGTGTCAGGGCCAGCTACGCCGCGGACCTCCTGGTCGGGGGCCGGTTGTGGGGTGTCACCCGGGCCATCCAGGACGACGGTAACCACGGAGTCCCCGGGTTCCGTACCACCAGCGGGGCCAGCCCGACCAGCGGCGTCCGCGGCGCCCCTGTCGCCGCCCAGGGGGCTCCGTTCTCGAAGGAGTGGCACCGCGCCGAGGTGGCCACCTCCGAGACCACGACCGCGACCAGCTACGGCGACCTCACGACTGCGGGGCCGTCGGTGACGATCCCTGATGTCCCAGCCGGCGCGATCCTGGAGATCATGGCCGAGGTCACCATGTCGACCACGTCCGGGACCGCCAGTGTAGGGCTGACCGAGACCGGCGGGGACTTCTCCGGCCTGGATGTGCTCCAGACGACCAGCAGTTCCGCGGAGCGGCGCCGGACGGTGCCGAACTCCTCCACGGGGGTGACCTCGACCCGCGGCGGAACCCAGCTGGTCCCGGTCGACACTGGCGGGACCAAGACGATCAAGCTGGTGTTCAAGACCTCGGCGGGGACGGCGACGTTCTCGGGCC
>Ga0081539_10001731_pt1 | contig 34848 bp, 28 predicted proteins | sample TabmetS4T2R2_FD_71023 | JGI IMG/M metagenome (GOLD analysis project Ga0081539, IMG submission 71023) | Tabebuia heterophylla rhizosphere microbial communities from the University of Puerto Rico - S4T2R2 | ecosystem: Host-associated > Plants > Roots > Rhizosphere ... | reverse complement strand
TGCCGCCTGCTCGCCGGTGATCCGGGCCTGACGCTGACCGTCGCTGCCCGCGACCGCGCCGCCGTCGATGCCCTGGCGCGCGAGCTCGGTGTCGCCGGCCGCGCCTTCGATTGGCGTTCCGACCTCGACAGTGTGCTGAGCGAGCGCGGCCATGACGTGGTGGTCCATGCCGCCGGTCCCTTCCAGGGACAGGACTATGGTGTGGCCGAATCCTGCATCCGCCACGGCGTGCACTATCTCGATCTCGCCGACGACGCCGCCTTCGTGCAGGGCATCGACCGCCTGCACGACGTGGCCGTGAAGGCGGGCGTGCTGGCCTGCGCCGGCGCCAGCACCGCGCCAGCGCTCACCGGCGCGGTCGTCGAGCAGGGGTTGCAGGCAGGGCCTGTCGAGCGCGTCGCCTTGGGCATCATGCCCGGCAACGACGCGCCGCGCGGGCCGGCCTTGGTCGCGACCATCCTCGGCGGCGTCGGCAAACCCATCGCCGACCAGCCGGGCCGGCGCGTCTGGGGCAGCCTGCGGCGCATGCGGCTGCCTGGGCTCGGCAGGCGCTGGGTGGCGCCCTGCGACCTGCCCGAACCGGCGCTGTTCGCGTGCCGCTTTGCCATCCACGACACGTTCGCCGGCGCGGGATTGGAAGTGTCGCTGTTGCATGTCGGGCTGTGGTCGTTGTCCTGGCTGGTACGGCTGGGGCTGGTGCGGACACTGGCGCCGGCCGCAGCTGTGCTGGCCGGCATCGCCGACCGTCTGCGCTTCCTCGGCACTGACCGTGGCGGCCTGCGACTGGAACTGCAGGCGGGTTCGACCAGCCGGGCGTGGGGCCTGATCGCCGAAGGCGGCGACGGTCCCTTCGTTCCGGCGACGCCGGCCGCGGCATTGGTACGCAAGCTTGCCGCCGGCTTTTCCATGCGCGGCGCCTTGCCGTGCCTCGGCCTGTTGGCGTTGGCCGAAATCGAAGCCGAATGGCGGCGAGCCGGCCTACGAATCGCGGCCGGCTGGAACGACAGCGATCTGAGACCGACGCTCTATCGACGCGTGCTCGGCGCCGCCTACGGCCGCCAATCGCGCGCCGGCCAGGCATTGCACGATGCCGGACCGTCGCACTGGCAAGGGCGCTGCACGGTGAGCGGTCCACGGACGCTGCCTGGCCGGTTGCTGACCTGGCTGTTCCAGCTGCCGGTGGCGACCGACGAGGCGCCGATCGTCGTCGAGTTCTCCGCGGCCGGCGCGGGCGAGCTGTGGACGCGGCGCATCGGCGGCCGCGTCATGCGCTCGCGTCAGTTCATCGGTCTGCGCAAGCCCGCGAGCTCGCTTGTCGAGCGCTTCGGCATCCTCGACTTCGATCTTTTGGTGCAGGTCGCAGACGGGCGTCTCACGCTCTCGATGCGCGGCATGCGCTGCTGCGGCCTGCCGCTGCCGCGCGCGCTGTGGCCAATGATCGAGGCCACGGAGACGGAAGAGGAAGGCTGCTTTTGCTTCGACGTGCAGATCGGCCTGCCGCTGATTGGCCGGCTAGTCCGCTACCGAGGGTGGCTTGCCTCGCCGTAATTCCGCCCGCGATCGGTGTCACCGTAGCGGATGAAGGAGGCGGCCATGGCGCTCACTCCAACCTTGATCGTCGAGCGGCGGCGCAATGCCCTCGTTGACCAGTGGAAGCAAGACCCGCTTGTGGTCGTGCAGGTGGAATCGCCGCAGGTGCTTCCAGTCCTGACTTTCCTCGACGATCGCGGTCACGGGGCGGGGGTTGGGGCCGTCGGCCGCCGCAGCCAGACCAACACCGTGATCGTGTCGCGTCCGGGCGATCCCGACCGCAACGCCAGCGTCTGGGTCAAGGCGAGCTACACGGGATATCGCACCGCCTATATCGGCTTTCTCAATCACGTCTACGGAACGCAGGCGACGTCGGCCAATCTCGCGGGCTACGACGTCGACCATCTGCTCAACCGTGCCCGCAGCCCGGGCGGCGCCGGCTACATCCGCATCGAGGCCGTCAATTCGCCGGTCAACCAGGCGTGGGGACGGCTGTTCGAGAAGGCGGCCGGTAACCCGGCCTTCTTCGCCAACCAGCACCGCCTGCGGCGAACGTTGAGCTGGACGATCTGCGCCAAGCTCGCCAACCGCTTTCCGCCGAACGGGCCGACCGATGTCGGCGGCATCCATCAGCTGGTCAACTATTTTCAGACGCTCGGTATGAATCCCACCGAGGCGCGCGAGGGACTGATGTCGATGCTGAGCTTCGCGTACGGCCGTTGACCTACAGATCGATGAAACGATCGCGCGTCCGAGGCGTGGGCACGAAGCAGTTCGCTCGGCGTCCTAACCAGCGATAGCGATTGCGGGCGATGAGATCGTAGAGCGGATCGCGCAGGAAGGCCGGGATCAGAAGCAGAGGTTTCAGCCAGCGCACCGGCCCGCGAAGATGACGCAGCGAACGCAACACGGCGGCCGACCGCGCATACACCTCGTCGCCATCGATCAGCAGGATGCTCCGGTCGAAAGTGCCCTCGGGCAGGCCGAGCTCCTTCAGCACACGATGACCGAGCGCCGACTGCGCACTGGCGAACTTGAGCCGGCCCCCGGGATCGCGCGCCAGAAAGGCGACGAAGCCGCTGCACAGCACACAATAGCCGTCGAAGAAATAGAGCGGCCGCGGCAGGTCGTTGAGCGCGGCCGGCAGCTTCATGCGGGAAAACCGAGCTCGCGCAAAGCATCCACGGTCTCGGCCGCCGAGCGGTGATGGACCGCATGCATGCCGAAAGCGCGCGCGCCCTCGACGTTGGGCAGGTTGTCGTCGATCAGCACGGCCTCGGCCGGCTGGAAGCCGCCGGCGCGGCAGACCAGGTCGTAGATCGCCGCATCGGGCTTCAGGCAGCGCACGACGCCTGAGACGACATAGTCGCGGAAATGGCCGATGAAGGGATGGCGGCGCCGGCCTGGGCCGCGCAGCCAGGCGTCCAGAAAGCCGGGCGCGTTGGACAAGAGGTAGAGCGGCGTTCCCGCCCCGTGCAGGCGCTCGACGAGGGCTGCCATCTCGGGGAAGGGATGATCCAGCATCTCGTCGAAGCGGCCGTAGAAGGCCTCGATCAGGGCCTCGTGGCCGGGATGCTGGGCCTTGAGCCGCAGCGTCGCCTCGACGGGATCGCCGCCCGCATCCTGCAGGTTGTGCCACGGCGTGGTCGTCACGGTGGCGAGGAAACGCTCCATCTCCTGCGGATCGGCGATCAGCTTGCGGTAGAGGTGCCGGGGGTTCCAGTCGAGCAGCACGCCGCCCATGTCGAAGACCGCGACCGTAGGGGCCGGACGGCTGGGTTTTTGGGCTGTTTTGGGGGTCATTTCGGGGCCTTTTCGCGGGGCGTTTTCAGCGCCAATTTAGCCAGTGAAATCAATAAGTTAAAGTCTGGTGCCGCGAGCGATTTTTGTTGGTCTTGGCGGGCCGTTTTGGTAGGGTGCCGCTTCGTTCCGCCGGGCCCCCTGGCAGGGCCAAAAAAGCGAGCAAAACCAGGTTTCCGTGAGCGACGATACGACCCTTCCACCGGCGCCGCCGCCCCCAGACGCGCCTCCACCGCCGCCTCAGCCGCCGCACGACATCGCGCCGATAACCATCGAAGAGGAGATGCGCCGCTCCTACCTCGATTACGCCATGAGCGTGATCGTGGCGCGCGCGCTGCCCGACGCGCGCGACGGCCTGAAGCCGGTGCAGCGCCGCATCCTCTACGCCATGAAGGAAGGCGGCTACGATTCGACGCGGCCCTTCCGCAAGTCAGCCCGCATCGTCGGCGACGTCATGGGCAAGTATCACCCGCACGGCGACTCGGCGATCTACGACGCCATGGTGCGCATGGCGCAGGACTTCTCCATGCGCCTGCCGCTGATCTCGGGGCAGGGCAATTTCGGCTCGATGGACGGCGATCCGCCGGCGGCAATGCGCTACACCGAGGCGCGTCTCGCTCCCGCCGCCGAGACGCTGCTGGCCGACATCGACAAGGAAACCGTCGAGTTCCAGCCCAACTACGACGAGCGCGAGCAGGAGCCGACGGTCCTGCCGGCTGCGTTCCCCAACCTGCTGGCCAACGGCGCGGGTGGCATCGCCGTCGGCATGGCGACCAACATCCCGCCGCACAATCTCGGCGAGCTGATCGACGCCTGCTGCGCGCTGATCGACAATCCCGAGCTCACTATCCCGCAGCTCACGGAAATCGTGCCGGGGCCGGACTTCCCGACCGGCGCCACGATCCTCGGCCGCAACGGCATCCGTGCCGCCTATGAGCTCGGCCGCGGCTCGCTGATCATGCGGGCCCGCACGCGCATCGAGGAGAGCCGCTCGGGCCGCGAATCGATCATCATCTCGGAGATCCCCTACCAGGAGAACAAGGCGCGCCTGCACGAGCGCATCGCCGAGGTGGTGCGCGACAAGAAGGTCGAGGGCGTGGCCGAGGTGCGCGACGAGAGCGACCGCGACGGCGTGCGCCTGGTGGTCGAGCTGAAGCGCGAGGCGATGGCCGACGTCGTGCTGAACCAGCTCTATCGCTACACGCCGCTGCAGACCAACTTCAGCGTCAACGCCCTGGCGCTCGACGGCGGCCGCCCGCGGCTGATGAGCCTCAAGGAGCTTTTAGAGGCCTTCATCCGCTTCCGCGCCGAAGTCCTGACGCGGCGCACCAACTACGAGCTGCGCCATGCCCGTGACCGCGCCCACGTGCTGGTCGGTCTCGCCATCGCCGTCGCCAACATCGACGAGGTGATCGAGATGATCCGCCGCGCGCCCGACCCGGTGGTGGCGCGCGAACGCCTGATGGCGCGCGACTGGCCGGCGGCCGACGTGACGCCGCTGATCGTGCTGATCGCCGAGCCCGGCCGCGAGGTTTCGGCCGAGGGCACCTACAGGCTGTCGGAGACGCAGGCGCGCGCCATCCTCGAACTGCGCCTGCAGCGCCTGACCGGCCTGGAGCGCGACAAGATCGCCGAGGAACTGGGCGAGGTTGCCCAGCTGATCGAGGGCTATCTCGAGCTGCTGGCCGATCGTGGCAAGCTGTTCGCGCTGATGCGCAAGGAGCTGCTCGAGATCAAGGAGCAGTACGCCACGCCGCGGCGCACCGAGATCCTCGACAACGAGTTCGAGGAGGACATCGAGGACCTGATCCAGCGCGAGGACATGGTCGTCACGGTGACGCACGGCGGCTACGTCAAGCGCGTGCCGGTCTCGGCCTATCGCGCCCAGCGCCGCGGCGGCAAGGGACGCGCCGGCATGGCCACGCGCGACGACGATTTCGTGTCGCGTCTGTTCGTCGCCAATACGCACACGCCGGTGCTGTTCTTCTCGAGCCGCGGCATCGTCTACAAGCTCAAGGTGTGGCGCCTGCCGCTCGGCGCCCCGCAGGCGCGCGGCAAGGCCTTCGTCAACCTGCTGCCGCTCAGCGAAGGCGAGACGATCAGCACCATCATGCCGATGCCCGAGGACGAGGCGAGCTGGTCGACGCTTCATGTGATGTTCGCCACGGCGCGCGGCGGCGTGCGGCGCAACGAGCTCAGCGACTTCGTCAACGTCAACCAGACCGGCAAGATCGCCATGAAGTTCGAGGGCGACGATGCCGGCGACCGGCTGATCGGCGTCAGCGTCTGCAGCGAGGAGCAGGACGTGCTGCTGGCCACCCGCCAGGGCCGCGCCATGCGTTTCCCGATTGCCACGGTGCGCGTGTTCCAGAGCCGCGCTTCGACAGGCGTGCGCGGTATCGCGCTGGCCGAGGGCGACGAGGTGATCTCGATGTCCCTGGTCGACAGCGGCAAGGGCATCACGACCGAGGAGCGCGAGGGCTACCTGCGCCAGTCGCGTGCGCTGCGCCAGGCCGAGAACGCCCTGGGAAGCGCCGGCGAGAACGGCGAAGAGGAGGCTTCCGCGACCGAGGAGGCGGCTGCCACGCTGTCGGACGAGCGCTTCAAGGAGCTGCAGGCCAAGGAGGAGTTCGTGCTCACCGTCGCCTCGTCGGGCTTCGGCAAGCGCACCTCGGCCTACGAGTACCGGGTGACCGGCCGCGGCGGCAAGGGCGTCGAGCTGATGAGCCTTGCCCGAGGAGGCGAGGTCGTGGCGGCCTTCCCTGTGCTCGACACCGACCAGATCATGCTGGTGACCGACGGCGGCACGCTGATCCGCTGTCCGGTGGATGGAATCCGCATCGCGGGACGCGCCACGCGAGGCGTCCGCATCGTCAATGTGAGCGAGGGCGAGCGCGTGGTGTCTGCAGTGCGCATCGGCGAGGACGATGCCAGTACCGAAAACGGCAACGGCAATGGCACCGGCGAAAGTCACGCCGAAACAACGGTGGATAAGGACTAGCCGTGCCGCTAAGACTTTGCCGCCGCAGAAGTCGCTCGAATGGGCGCACCAGTCATGGGGAAGTGGGGGCAAGACATGGCGTCAGAACGCGTCGGCGTGTATCCGGGCACGTTCGATCCCATCACCAGCGGGCACATGGAAGTCGTGCGCCGTTCCCTGCGCCTGGTCGACAAGCTGGTGATCGGGCCGGCGACCAACATCGGCAAGGGCCCGCTGTTTTCGCTGCAGGAACGCATCGACATCATCAAGGACGACATCGCGGACTTCTCGGAGGCCGACAAGGCGCGCATCCAGATCGCGCCGTTCGACGGCTTGCTGATCCATTTTGCCCGCGAGGTCGGCGCCTCGGTGATCATTCGCGGCCTGCGCGCGGTCTCGGATTTCGAGTACGAGATCCAGATGGCCAACATGAACGCCCGCATGGAGCCCAACATCGAGACCATCTTCCTGATGGCCTCCGACCGGCACCAGTTCATCGCCTCCTCGCTGGTCAAGGACATCGCCCGGCTGGGCGGCGACACCTCCCAGTTCGTGTCCAAGAAGGTCTTCCAGCGCCTGAAGGACAAGTTCAAGAAGGCCTGACGGGCCGGGGTGCCGGCTTGGCCGCCGCGTTGACCGGAGCGCCCGCTCATCTTATACGGGCGCCGCGCGGGGTTTCGATCCTCCGCGCCAGGCCGGAGCGAGCCCGTAGCTCAGCGGTAGAGCATCTGACTTTTAATCAGGTGGTCGTAGGTTCGATCCCTACCGGGCTCACCAGCGCAGGCGAGAAGGAGGCACGCGGCTCATGCCGTCGGTGAAAGTCGTCAACGGCAAGCAGATCGTGGTCGAGGCCCTCGATCCGGGCCAGCGTTTCAAGCGCTTTCTCGCCAAGCCGTTGCTCCAGATGCGCTACAACCGGGAGATCGTCCTGGCGATCCTGCGCCGCGAGCTCGCCTCGCGCTTCACCGGGTCGGCCGGTGGCTGGCTGTGGGCGGTCGCCGCCCCGCTGTTCGCCATCGCCGTCTACACCTTCGCCTTCACGACCAAGCTGCAGATGACCTTCGTTGGCGAGCAGGGTCAGAAACCGATCGCCTACGCGCTGTTCATCTTCGCCGGCCTGATCGTCTTCAACTTCTTCTCCGAGATGGCGTACCGCTCGCCGATGCTGCTGCACGAGTACGCCCACTTCATCAAGCAGACGATCTTCCCCTCGGACATGCTGGCGGTCATCTCGACCCTGCGCGCCGCCGCCTATACCGGCATCGGCGCCATCGTCATGCTGGTCTGCGTCGCTGCCGTGAAGGGCGGCCTTCCCTGGACCGTCATCTTCGTGCCGCTGATCTTCATTCCGCTGTCGGCGTTCCTGATGGGCCTGTCGTGGTTCCTGTCCGCCATCGGCGCCTTCACGCGCGATGCCGGCTACCTGATGATCAACATCGTGCCGCTGTTCATGTTCATGACGCCGGTGTTCTTTTCCCCCGACAGCTGGTCGTTCCCCTGGAACCTGCTGATATACGGCAACGCCCTGACCTCTTACGTCGAGATCATGCGCAACCTGGTGCTGACCGGCACGCTGCCCAATCCGCTGACCATCCTGTGGGCGCTCGGGACGTCGATCTTCACCTTCTACTTCGGCTATTGGTTCTTCGACAGGTACCGGAATGTCATCGTCGATGTCATCTGAGGTCGTCGTCCGGACCCGGCACCTCGGCAAGGCCTACCAGCTCTACGCTCATCGCAGCGACTGGCTGAAGCAGGTCATGTTCGGGACGTGGAAGACCTACTACAAGCCGTTCTGGGTGCTGCGCGACATCGACCTCGACGTCTATCGCGGCGATTCGATCGGCATCCTGGGCCGCAACGGCTGCGGCAAGTCGACCCTGCTGCAGGTGATCTGCGGCATGACCCTGCCGAGCAACGGCGAGCTGCGCGTCACCGGCCGGGTCGCCCCGGTGCTGGCGCTCGGCGCCACCTTCGACGCCGAGCTGTCGGGCCGCGAGAACATCATGATCGGCGGCGCCGTCATGGGCCTGACGCGCTCCGAGGTGCTCGCGAAGTTCGATTCGATGGCCGAGTTCGCCGGCATCGGCGACTACATGGAGCAGCCGGTCAAGCACTACTCCATGGGCATGCGCACGCGTCTCGCCTTCGCCATCTGCGCCCATGTCGAGGCCGAGATCCTGGTCGTCGACGAGGCGCTGGCGGTGGGCGACGCCGCCTTCCAGCGCAAGTGCCTCGACTGGATCGACAGCTTCCGCCGCAAGGGCACGCTGTTGTTCGTGTCGCACTCGCCGGCCGAGGTGCGCCGCCTGTGCAACCGCGCCATCTGGATCGAGGACGGCCGCATCCGCTCCCAGGGCGAGCCGAGCGTGGTCATCCGCGCCTACAATCGGGCGCTCGCCATGGAGAAGGACGACATCCATCGCTTCTCGGTGAGCGAGTGATGACGGATGGCGGCATGCATCCTCTTCTGGGCGGGGCTGGGCTGGTGGATGGCCACGATGGCCGTACAGTGGATAAGTGCGGGGCTGGGCCGCTGGCGCCGGCCGGCCGACCCGGTGCGTCATGTCGCGGCCGATTTCAGCATCGTCGCCCCCATGGTCGGCGTGCGTGACGCCTCGCCGGCTTACGTGGGCCGCCTCGCCGATCTGTCGCGGGCGGGCGCCGAGGTCCTGATCTGCGTGACCAGCGACAGTGACGAGGCGGTCGGCCGCACCCGCGCCGACTGGCCCGACGCCCCGATCCTGGTCGGCAGCGACGACACCTTCAATCCCAAGCTCAACAACGTGCGCAAGGGTCTCGAGGCCGCGAGCCGACCGGTCGTCGCCCTGTGCGATGCCGGCATCGACCTGACGCTCACCGAGCTCGCTAAGGCCGCCGCCCATCTGTCCGACAAGGTAGGCCTGGTGCTGGCGCTCAAGACCGGCGACCGTCCGGAGAACTTCGCGGCCGAGATGGAGTGCAGCTACATCAACGGCCATCAGGCGCGTTTCCTGACGGCCGCGGATCGGCTCGGCATGCCGGTCGCTTCCGGTGGCGTGACCATCCTCACGCGGGACACACTGCAGCGCATCGGCGGCCATCAGGGTTTCCTCAACTATCTGGCCGACGACTATTCTGTGGTGCGTGTGGTGCGCGACCGCCTCGGCCAGACGACCTGGCTGGCCGGCGTCATGCCGCGGCTGCTCGTCGGCGGCCGGCTCTGGCGGGACGTGTGGCGGCGCCAGGTCCGCTGGGGATCGACGCGGCTCAAGCTCAGCCCCGAGGTGAGGGCGCTGGTGCTGTTGGAGCCCGCGATCGGCTGGCTGGCATCGGGCCTCGCGCTGGTCGTTGCACTGCTTGTCGCAGGTGTCGCACCGATATGGATCGCCCTCGCGGTTGTCCTTCATTCGATCGCGTGGCTTGCCGCCGAGGGATGGTTTCTCGCCGGCCGCGGCCTGCCGTTCGGACCGCGCGCCTGGGCCGCGGCATTGGCTCGCGAGGCGCTGGTGCCGCTGCTTGCCGCCCAGGCCTGGCTCGGCCGCAATCGCATCGACTGGCGCGGCACGAACCTTGCGGCCGGCTGGCAGCCCGCCAGGGATGGCACCGCCGGAAAGCACGTATGAGGTGAGGACCATGGACAACAAGATCAGCACCGTCATGCTGCCCCATCAGGTCGACTCGGAGACTTCGGCTTCAGTCGAGGCGCTGATCGTCGATGCCCTTCGCCCCGGCGCCGGCGTGATCGTCGACGGCAGTGAGGTGACCTATATGAGCGCCGCCGGCGTGCGCGTGTTCGCGCGCGCCCTGCACCGCGCCGAGGAGCTCGGCGCCCGCATCGCCTTCTGCCGGTTCACCGGTCCTGCTGCCGATTGTCTGCTGGTCAGCGGCTTCACCCAGCTGTTCGAGGTCGTCGCTTCCGTCGAGGAGGCGGCCGCGCGGTTGCGTCGAAACCCCTCAGGCGCGACTGCGGAACGCTTGCACCCCCACCGCCGTGCGGGTTAATTAACTGCCCGGGTTTGGACTAAATCTGGGACGAAACGCGGCGCGGCGCGTGACGTGCTACCACTGCTAGACGGGGATCGAATTTTGACTGTTTGGAGCCGGCTGTGTGCCGCCGCGCGAGCCCTCGCTATTGCCCTCTGCATGGGCTTTGGCGCTGCGGCATGTACTGCCCTGCCGGGTGACGGCCCGTGGATGGGCGGCGCGCAGACGACCAGCACGGAAGCCCTGCCGTTCGACGTCATCGATCTCACGCCGACCACCGTCGTGGCCTACCGTCAGCCGCCGACCCCCGACAGGCCGACGTCGATAACCAACTCGCTGTCGCCGGCGCAACGCCTCACTGTGGCACCTGGCGATTCGCTCCGGGTGCGCATTTACGAGCGCTATGGCGGCAATATCTTTCCGACCATCCAGGGCCAGAGCGCCGATCTCGGCATCCAGCGCGTGGCCGCGGACGGCTCGATCAAGATCCCGGTGGTCGGGGTCGTTCGGGTGGCTGGCCTCGATCTCAACCAGATCGAGGCGCGCATCATCCAGGAGCTCGGCAACAAGGTGCAGGAGCCCGAGGTCATCGTCGAGTTCGACGCGCCGCGCACCCACACGGTGATGGTGTCGGGCGACGTTAAGAACCCGGGACGCGTGTCGATGCTCGAGGACGTGCGCAGCGTCGTCGACGCCATCAACAAGGCCGGTGGGCCGATCGTCTCCCAGACCGGAACGGCCAACCAGCTTCAGGTGGTCGTCCGCCGCAATGGGCAGGTCATACTGACGTCGCAATTCTCCGATCTCTTGGCGGGCAGTGACATTGGCGTACAGAAGGGCGACGAGATCGTGGTCCGCCCCAATTCGCGGATCTTCACGGTGCTGGGTGCGGTTCAGCGCTCGGGCAACGTCGAGATGACCAAGCACAACCTGACGCTGCTCGAGGCGTTGGGGCAGGTCGGCGGGCTCAACGACGCGCGCGCCAACAAAACGGGCGTTTATGTGTTCAGGATGGGCGACCTTGAGACGAATCCGACGGCCCGCGGGCGGGTTTTCCGGCTGGACCTCTTCCAGCCGGTGTCTATTTTTGTCGCACAGCAGTTCGGCTTGCAGCCGCGGGACGTGGTCTATGTCACGAACGCGCCGCTCTACGAGTACGACAAGATCCTGACGTCGATCTATCGGACGTTCTCCATCGTAGGTATCGCCAGGGGTACCGTCCCCATCACGTCAACGTTCTGATGGCTCGGCGAGCGCAACCGGCAGTTTTTTGGTAGAATTCGCAATGGCTCGAGCGAAAAAATTCAGGTGGGGTGCCATCGGGTTGGCGATCCTGGTCGCCATCGCTGGGGTGGGCCTCTGGGTCATGCCCAGCCGGCAGACCAGCAGCGCCCAGGACGCGCCCAAGGCCGCCCCGCCGCTGATTGCCCGCGGCTATACCGACGCACCGGAAGGCACGGCGGTGGTGGCCGGCGATCCGGCCGGCGGCAGCGTGCTGGTCGAGCTCAAGGTCAAGGACGGCCAGAAGGTCGCGAAGGGCGAGGTCGTCGCGGTCCTGTCGAACTTCGCCCGCGCCGACGTGAGCCTGCGCATGGCCGAGGCCGACCTGGTCAAGCTCAAGCAACTCCACGAAATGGTGCTGAAGGGTACCCGGGTTTCCGAGATCGCCCTGCAGGAGGCGACGCTCAAATCCTCGATCGAGCAGAACAAGCTCGATGCCTTGCAGCGCGCGCGCTCCGGCAAGCCGCCCGACGTGCGAGAGATCGAGACCGCGATCGCCGAGCAGGGGCTCGAGCGCCAGAAGGTCCGGCTCAAGCTCCTCAAGACGACCCTGGAGAACGACCTGGCGCAGAACGAGATCGATCTCGCCAACACCCAGTCGCGCATCGACAGCGCCAAGCGCAGCATCGAGGACACGCTGGTCCGTTCGCCGCTCGACGGCGTCGTCGTGCAGATCTTCTCGCGCCAGGGCGAGCGCGTGTCCCCCGCCGGCATCATCAAGATCGTCGACATGAACCAGCTGCGCGTGCTGGCCGACGTCGACGAGCTGCATGTCAGCCGTCTCAAGCCCGGCGGCAAGGTCGACGTCACCTTCCGCGGCAACAACGACGTCTACAAGGGTACGATCGAGCGTATCGCTCCCACGGTGAAGCGCATGCAGCGCGTCGAGCCGGACGGCGGTTCGTCGACCGATGCCCGCGTGGTCCAGGTCGAAATCAAGATCGACGACACGTCCAGCATGCCCCCGGTGCTGGGGCGCGAGACGCGCGTCACGTTCCTCTGATGGCGATCACGCTGCCTGATGTACCGGGGCTGCGGCATCGGTTGTCGCGGCTTTGGGCGTGGCTGGCGCGGATCGGGCGCTGGCGGCCCGACCTCTCGATGGCTGCGGTACGGGCGGCCGGCCGCACCTCGACAGCAATGCCGCTGGGCGCCCAGCAGCTCAAGCGCCAGCGCACCAGCACGCTCCTGTCGCTGGGCGGCGTCACGGCGAGCCTGCTGGTGATCTTCGCCCAGCTCGGCATCGAGCGCGCGGTCTACGAATCGTCGGTGCGCCTGCACCGCATGGTGTCGGGCGACCTGATCATCGTGCCCTACGGCTTCAAGTCGATGCAGCTCCACGCCGAGGTGCCCGTGGCGGTGACCGACATCATCGCCACCAATCCCTCGGTCTCTTCCTATTCGCCGTTCTGGTTCGGCGTGATGTCCATCCAACATGCCGGCATGCCGACCTCGCGCCGGCTCGCCTGGTACGCCATCGACCCGGAGAAGCCTGCGGTCGACGTGCCCGGCCTCAAGGAGAACCTGCACAAGCTCCGGGAAACGCGACGCATCCTGTTCGACCGCGATTCGCGGCCCTACTTCGGCGATCTCGCCGGGGAGGCCAACAGCGGCACCGAATATCTGGTGTTGGGACCGCCCGACAATCGCGGCCTGCTGCGCCAGCTCTTCGCCGTCGGCACCTTTGCCGTCGGCCCCAACGTGCTGAACGACGGCTCCATCATGATGAGCCAGGAGACCATGGCCGAGGTGTTCGGCAACTGGTGGTCCGACCGTCCGGCCTTCATCTCGATCCACCTGACGCCCGGCTCCGACGTCAACGCGGTGCGCCAGCAGCTGAACCGCACCCTGGTCGGCCGCGGCGAGGCCATCGACAAGCGCGAGTTCGAGGCGCGCGAACGGCTCTACTGGTCACGCGAGACGCCGGTCGGCTACATCACCGACCTCGGCTTCGTCATGGGCGTGATGATCGGCATGGTGTTCATCTACTACGCCCAGTACCAGATCATCCGCTTCTACCTGCCCGAATACGCCATCCTGAAGAGCCTGGGCTACGACTGGTGGTTCTTCCTGTTCATGATCGGCCAGATCGGTGCCGCCATCATCACGCCGGCCTTCGTCGTGTCCTTCGCTCTTGCGCGCATGGTCTACGGCGCCACCGAGGCGGCCATGCATCTCGGCATGTCGATGGGACTGCGCGAGATGACGGTCTCGCTGGTCGCTTGCGTGATCATGACGGTGGTGTCGAGCCTGTTCGCCATCCGCCGCCTGTGGAAGGTCGACCCCATCATGCTGTTCGAGTGACCATGTCGACCGACGCCGCCCATAATTTCGGACCGCCCGTCGTCGAGGCGGTCGACGTCCACCACCACTACGGCGAGGGGCCGCAGCGGGCCGACGTGCTGTTCGACATCAACATGCAGGTGCGCGAAGGCGAGCTGGTGATCGTCACCGGCCCCTCCGGCTCGGGCAAGACCACGCTGCTCACCATCCTCGGCACCATGCGCCGGCCGTCCGAGGGCAAGCTGCGCCTGCTCGGCACCGACATCGTCGGTCTCCAGGGCCGCGAGCTCGACGTGTTGCGCAATCGCATCCGCTTCCTGTTCCAGAAGCGCAATCTTCTGAGCTCGCTGACGGCGCTGCAGAACGTCATGGCCGGGGTCTCGACCACGCCCCTGTCCGATCCCAAGTGGGACGAGCCGCGCGCCCGCCATCTGCTGAGCCTGCTCGGCCTCGGCGACAAGGCCGCGGCCTGGCCGGACGAGCTATCGGGCGGCCAGCAGCAGCGCGTCGCCATCGCCCGCGTCATGATCGGCCTGCCTGACCTCATCATCGCCGACGAGCCGACCTCGGCGCTCGACCGCGTCGCCGGCCGCCTGGTGGTCGACCAGCTGAAGGACCTCGCCATGCGCGCCAAGTGCGCGGTCGTGCTGTCGACGCACGATGAGCGCATCTTCGACGTCGCCTCCCGCCGCCTTCACATCGAGGACGGCCGCTGCTTCGACGTGCCGATCCACTACCACTGAGCGGCAACCGTGCTGCTCGCGGTCATCGACCTCATCGCCTTCCTCTGCCTGGCCGTCCAGTTCGTCATCGCCGGCTACTTCCTGTATCTGGTGTACTGGTCGTTCGAGCTGCCGCCAGCGAACGCGGGCCTGCCGGCCCTGCCGGACGAGCTGCCGCGCGTCCTGGTGCAGATCCCGGTCTACAACGAGCCGCTGGTGATCGATCGCGTGCTCGGCGCCGCCGCCCAGCTCGACTGGCCGCGTGACCGGCTCACCATCCAACTCCTCGACGACAGCACCGACATCACGTCCGACATCGCCGTCCATGCCGTGGCGCGGCTCAAGCGTGACGGCGTCGATGTCGCCCACATCCGGCGCGACGACCGCTCGGGCTTCAAGGCCGGCGCCCTGGCCGAGGGCCTGAAGCTCTGCGACGCGCCCTATGTCGCGGTGTTCGACGCCGACTTCGTGCCGGAGCCCGGCTGGCTGCGCGGCGCCATGGCGGCGCTGCTGGCCGAGCCGCGCGCCGCCTTCGTGCAGACCCGCATCGAATGGGGGAACGGCGAGAAGAATTGGCTGACCAGGGCGCAGCGGCTGATGCAGGACGCCCACTTCGCCGTCGAGCAGGATATCCGTGCCCGGCGCGGCATGCCGTTCCAGTTCAACGGCACCGGCGGCATCTGGCGGCGCGCCGCGGTCGAGGAGGCGGGGGGCTGGTCGCACGACACCCTGTCCGAGGACCTCGACCTGGTGCTGCGCACCTCGCTTGCCGGCTGGCACGGCGTGTTCCTGATGGAGCCGCACGTGGTCGGCGAGTTGCCGGCCAGGCTCGACGATTTCAGCGCCCAGCAGAGCCGCTGGTCCAAGGGCTTCATGCAGGTCGCTCGCAAGCTGCTCGGGCCGATCTGGCGCTCGGATTGGTCCGACGAGGCAAAGTTCATGACCACGGTGGCGCTCGGCCAGCAGCTGATCTTCCCGGTGCTGGCGCTCGGTATCGTGGCGCTGGTCCTGTCGACGATCGGTCATGGCTACCTGCCGGGCTTCTTCCGCCTCCTGCTGTGGCTGTGGGTCATCGCCATGCTGGCGGTGCTGTTCGGCATGACCTTCGGCGCCTGGCGCCGGCTGAAGCGTGGTGACCTTGGGCGCTATCTCATGACGGCCGCCAGCGTGCCGGCGCTGATCGTCTATCTTGCCGCCGCCAATGCCGGCCCCATCGTCGGCGCGGTGTTCGGCCGCAAGACCGAGTTCAACCGCACACCCAAGGCGGGTGCCTGATGGCGATCGTCGCCACCCTGGCGCTGCTGCTCGCCGCCCTCTTCGCGGTGTGCTGCGTCCTGCTGGCGGCCTTCGTCGGCAGCCTGCTTTACATGGTGATCCTGCACCATCGCCTGAGGGAGCGGGGACTGCGCCGCGAGGAGGAGCTGCTGGCGACGCCGTTGCCGCCCGATGCGGACCTGCCGCACGTCGTGGTGCAGATCCCGTCCTTCAACGAAGGCGGTGTGCTCAGGCGCGGCATCGAGGCGGCTGCCGGGCTCGACTGGCCGCGCGACAAGCTGCATGTCCAGGTGCTCGACGACAGCACCGATGAGACCGCCGAGCTGGCGCGCACCGTGGTGGCCGAGCTCAAGGCCAAGGGATTCGACATCGTGGCCCTCCAGCGCACCGACCGCTCGGGCTTCAAGGGCGGCGCCCTGCACGAGGCCATGCAGCTGACGCCGCACGGCTACTTCGCGATCTTCGACGTCGACTACGTGCCGGAGCCCGACTTCCTGCGCACTTGCATGCGGCCGTTCTTCGCGAACCCCGACTGGGCGTTCGTGCAGGCGCGCTTCGACTTCCTCAATCCGCACGAGAACGCGCTCACCGAGATGCAGATGGTGACCCTCGACGCCCATCTCGGTATCGAGCAGGCGACACGCTGCTGGGCCGGCCATCCGTTGCCCTTCAACGGCACCTGCGGTATCTGGCAGAGGGCGGCCATCGAGGCCGGTGGCGGCTGGAAGGGCGATACCGTCACCGAGGATCTCGACCTCACCTATCGCGGCTGGGTCAAGGGCTGGCGCGCGCTGTTCCTGACCAGCGTGCCGGTGCCGGGCGAGCTGCCGGCCGACACCAGGACCTGGCTGCGCCAGCAGCAGCGCTGGCAGGACGGCTTCCGCCACGTCGGGCTGCGCATGTTCCCGGAGATCCTGAAGAGCCGCGACATCACGCCGTCGTCGAAGGCGGCCGCGCTGCTGCATCTCTGCATGTCGCTCAATCAGCCGGTATTGCTGGTCGGTGTCGTCTCGGGGCTGCTGGCGGGCCTCCTGGCGCCGTCTCTGGCGCCGCTGTTGCTGACGCTGTTCTTCATCACCCTGGGCTGGGTCCTGTTCTGCGCCACGACCTTCCTGCGCGCCGGCCACAACTTCATCCGCGGCGGCGAGATGACACCCGCGCGCTTCGCGCTGGTGTTGCTGCGCTTCGTCGGCGGCCAAGTGGCGATGCTGGTGCGCTCGCTTGGCGTCTACATCAGCAAGCGTCTCAACCGGCCCAAGCCCATCGTCTTCGACCGCACGCCGAAGAAGGGCGCTTAACCTCCCTTCCGTCATCCCGACCGGAGCGCGAAGCGCGTAGTGGAGGGACCTCCTCATGTCGTCGCCTGATGCAAGAAAGGGTCCCTCCGCTACGCCTCGCTTCGCGAGGCTCCGGTCGGGATGACGGCTTTAAGCCAGCGCGCTCTCGCGCAGCAGCGGATGGTGGGCGCAGCGCAGGCCGCCACCCACCGCGATCGGCCCGTCGAAGAGCAGGGGAATGACGTCGATCCTGCGCTTGCGCAGCTCGTCGATCACCCGGCCGTTGCCGGCGTCGATGATGACGCGGCCTTCCTCGAGGATCAGGCCGTTCGTGGCCAGCCGATTGGCCTCGTCGGCCGAGACCGTGACCTTGTCCCAGTCACATAGTGCCATTGGCAGGCCGTCGATCAGCTTCTCCGGACAATAGACCAGCAGCCCGGGCTTGATCAGGGCCATGGCGCAGTCGAGGTGCAGCACGTTCGACTTCATCGCGACCGCCAGCACGCGGTATTTGTCGCCCAGCAGCGCCTGCAGCCAGTCAGCGCCGGCAAGGTCGGACGCGCAGCCCGAGATGCCGACATAAATCTCGTAGCCGTTCAGCAGGGTGTCGCCGCCTTCGAGGAAGGGGCCGTCGACGCAGGCCGGCGAGCCCAACGGCACGCTTGACCAGTGCGCGCCGCGCCGCGTGACCTGCTGGATGATCGGCCTCAAACCGTAGCGCTCGCGCTGCCGGCATTTCAGCCGCAGCGAGGCATCAATGACGTGGTCGCCGATCACGATCATGCCGTCGCGGGGAAAGAGCTGCGCGCCCTCGCCGTTGGGAGCGAGGAAGAAGCGTTCCTCACCTTCCAATCGCTGCGGGCGATGCACGGTGACGCCTTCGCGTGCCACCAGCTCAGCCAGAGCGTCGACCTGGCGTTCGATGCGGTGGGCCCATTCGGGGTCGACGTCGATCAGTCGCCGGCCCTTGTGGGCGCGGCTGACTTTCTCGCCGTCCGGCAACAGCCAGCGCTGCGACTCCTCGTGGAAAATGACGAAATCCTCGGCCGGCGAGATGCCGATCACGACCTCGCGCAGCGTGCCCCACTCGTGGTGGGCGCCGAACTTCACGCCTCACACACGGGCATAAATGTCTTCGTAGCGGATGATGTCGTCCTCCTCGAGGTAATCGCCGGTCTGCACTTCGACGACCTCGAGCGGCTCGCTGCCGGGATTGGCCAGCCGATGGATGCCGCCCATCGGGATGTAGATCGATTCGTTCTCGTGCAGGGTCATGATCTTGCCGTCGAGCGTGACCTCGGCCACGCCCCTGACCACGACCCAGTGCTCGGCGCGCCGCTTGTGGCTCTGCAGGCTGAGCTTGCCCTTTGGGTTGACGGAAAGCCGCTTGGCGCGGAAGCGCTCGCCGCGGTCGATGTCCTGATAGCTGCCCCACGGCCGGTGCATCACGGCATGCTCGGTGGCGGCCCTGTGCTTGCCGTCGGACATGCGCTGCACGACGTCCTTCAGCCGCGGAAGGTTGTCGCGGTGGCCGACCAGGACCGCGTCGTTCATCGCCACGACCACGACTTCCTCGACGCCGATCACCGCCGTCAGCGGCCCGTCCGAGCGGACATAGGAATTGCGCACATGGTCGATCTCGACCGGGCCCTCGGTGACGTTGCCCGCGCTGTCGGCCTCGCCGACGTCCAAAAGGGCGTCCCAGGTGCCGAGGTCGGACCAGCGGAACCTGGCCGGCACCACCCAGCATTTGTCGGTGCGCTCCATCACGGCGTAGTCGATCGACTTGGCCGGCGCCTTCTCGAAGGCTTCGGCATCGAGGAACACCGTCGAGCCGGTCTTCTTGGCCTTGGCCACCGCTTCTTCGGCGGCCGTCGCCATCACGGGCTCGAAGCGCGCCATCTCGGACAACAGGAGGTCGGGCGGGAACAGGAAGTTGCCGCTGTTCCACAGCAGGCCCTCGGCGATGTAGCGCAACGCAGTCTGGGCATTCGGCTTCTCGACGAACGCCGCGACCTTCTGCACCGTGCCGATCTGCTCGCTGCTGGGGCGGATGTAGCCGTAATCGGTCTTGGGCTCGGTCGGCGGAATGCCGAACGTGACGATGCCGCCCCGTTCCACGGCTAGCAGGCCTTCGCGGCAACCGGCTCGGAATTCTTCGGCGCCGATCACCAAATGATCCGACGCCAGCGCCAGCACCGCCTTGGCGCCTTGGCTGCGCGCATAGGCGGCCGCGGCGGCCATGGCCGGACCCGAATCGCGTCGCGAGGGCTCGACCAGGATATCGATCTCCATGCCGATTTCCTTGGCCTGCTGTTCGGCCATGAAGCGGTAGGCGTCGTTGGTCGCGATCACGGGCCGGGCGAACAGGCCGCGGTCGGCGACTCGCTGAAGTGTCTGCTGGAAGGTGGATTGCGTGCCGAGCAGCGGTACGAACTGCTTGGGCATGCTCTCGCGCGACAGGGGCCACAGGCGCTTGCCGGAGCCTCCGACCAGGATGACGGGCGTGATCGACGACATTGGGGGCTTTCGTTTTCTGGGCCGCTGGGCGGGGTGAGGCGCGGTATAGCCGACGCGGCCGGCCTGGCCAATGGCCCCTGTCACCGCCGGCCGGCCGCCTGCCGCTCGAGGTTCTCCTCGCGGCGCCGCTTGGCCTCGTTTTCGACGGCCTCGGCGAGCTTGGGGATGTGCGAGGCGATCTCGTAGAAGTCGCTGGCATAAAGCACCAGCAGCGTCGTCGGTCTGGTGGTCGCCACCGTCGCGGTGCGTGGCTGGCGCTCGAGCAGGGCCATCTCGCCGAAGAAGGCGCCTTCGCCCAGCCGCACCGAACCGCCGTTGGGCAGGCGGACCTCGACCTCGCCGCTCGAGATGAAGAACATGGAATCGCCGGGATCGCCGCGCCGCACCACAGTGATGCGCGGCGGGTAGTAGCGTGTGCGCAATTTGCCCACGATCTCCGACAGGGTGACGACGCCGAGCGATGCAAACAGCGGCACGCGCGCGACCTGCTCCCAGACCCGCAGATATTCGCGCCGCCGCTCCTCCTGGGCGAAGCCGGTGGCGAGCACGCCGGTCATCAGGGCCAGCACCGCGATGCCCGAGATCATCAGCAGCGAGCCGACGAGGCGGCCGCCCAGCGTCAGCGGCACGACGTCGCCATAGCCCGTCGTCGTCAGGGTGACGACCGCCCACCACATCGCGCCCGGCAGCGAGCCGAACTGCTCGGGCTGCTTGATGCGTTCGAACATGTGCGCGGCGGTGGCGGCCATCATCAGCAGGATGGCGAACAGGATCAGCACGCTGGCGATCGGCGCGCGCTCGTTGGAGACGACGCGAGCCAGCGTGCTGAAGGCCGGCGCGTGCAGGCCGACCTTCAGGATCCAGAGGATGCAGAAGACCGAGGCCGCGTCCGCCCCCGTGATGGCGTAGCCGCCGAAGAACATGAAGGCCGGCAGGATGGCGAGAAGGCCGATCAGTCCCGGGATCGACATCGCCCAGCGCAGCCGAGCCTTGACCTCCGACTCCTTGTCGTAGTGCGGCGCCTCCGGCGCTACCCAAAGGCGGACCAGGTATTCCACGAGGAAGATGAACGTGACCGTCCAGATGATGGTGCGCAGGACCTGCCGGACCTGGCCCTCCAGCTCGTCGACCGACAGCAGGATCACCGCGAACAGGCCGACACCGAGCACGATCAGGTGGGCCACCCGCACCTGGCGGGCGCCGGGCGTGGGGTCGCTGTAGCGCAGCAGGGCGTAGAGTCGCGCCCGTAATGTCGGGGCCGTGGCCGTCACGCTGCGACCATAGGCATCCTGGCCTGCGAATTGCAACGCAAGGGGCGCCGGTCTACGGTCGCGCCCCTCGTGCAGGATATGGGTCTGGATTCAAGGTGGTCAGGGATTTGCGCATTGCCGTCGACATCGGCGGCACCTTCACGGACGTGGTGTTGGAAGAGGGCGGGAAGCGGCTGACGCGCAAGCTGCTGACCACGCCGCAGCGGCCCGAGGAGGCGGTTCTCGACGGCGTGCGGCTGATCCTGGCCGATGCCGGGCGGGGGTTCGGCGACGTCGCCGTGTTCGTGCACGGCACCACGCTCGCTACCAATGCCGTGATCGAGCGGCGCGGCGCGCGCACGGCGCTGCTGGCCACCGAGGGCTTCCGTGACGTCCTCGATATCGCCAACGAGAGCCGCTACGACCAGTACGATCTCACCATCGAGAAGCCCAAGCCGCTGGTGCCGCGGGCGCTGCGTTTCACCGTGCCCGAACGCATGGACGTGCACGGCCAGATCCGCCTGGCGCTCGACGAGAAGGCCGTGCGCGAGGCTGCGCATAAACTCAAGGCCGAGGGCGTGGAAAGCGTCGCTGTCGCCTTCATGCACGCCTACGCCAATCCCGCACACGAGCGGCGCACGCGCGACATCCTCGAGGAGGAGGTGCCCGGCCTGTGGGTCACCCTGTCCAGCGAGGTCTGCCCCGAGGTGCGCGAGTACGAGCGCACGTCGACCGCGGTCGCCAACGCCTATGTCCAGCCGCTGATGGACTCCTATCTCGAACGCATGCAGGCGGCGCTGGCGGCGGAAAAATTCGCCGGCACGATCTACCTCGTGACCTCGGGCGGCGGCCTCACCGCCATCGCCACGGCGCGGCGCTATCCGGTGCGCCTGGTCGAATCGGGTCCGGCCGGAGGCGCGATCTTTGCCGCGCAGGTGGCGGCGCGTGCCGGCGAGGCGCGGGCGCTCAGCTACGACATGGGCGGCACCACGGCCAAGATCTGCCTGATCGACGATTTCAAGCCGCACACAGCGCGGCTGTTCGAGGTCGACCGCGCCGCACGCTTCCTCAAGGGATCGGGCCTGCCGGTGCGCATACCGGTGATCGAGATGGTCGAGATCGGTGCGGGCGGCGGTTCAATTGCACGCCTCGACGCGCTGAAGCGCGTGACGGTCGGGCCGGAGAGCGCCGGCGCCGAGCCCGGTCCGGCCTGCTACGGCCGCGGTGGCACGCATCCGGCGGTGACCGACGCCAACGTCGTCCTGGGCACCATCGATCCGCACGACTTTGCCGGCGGCAGCATCAAGCTCGACCTCGGCGCGGCCAAGGGCGCGCTGGAGCGCGACGTCGCGGAAGGCATCGGGTTGTCGACCGAGATGGCGGCCTACGCCGTCTACGAGATGGTGTCGGAGAACATGGCGAGTGCGGCACGCGTGCACGCCGTCGAACGCGGCGCCGTGGTCAACCAGTACAATCTCATCGCCTTCGGCGGTGGTGCGCCGTTGCATGCCGCGCGCGTCGCCGAGAAGATCGGCGTCAGGCGCGTGATCGTGCCGCCCAATGCCGGCGTCGGTTCGGCCGTGGGCTTCCTCGCCGCACCGGTGTCCTACGAGCTGGTGCGCAGCCGCTACATGCGGCTCGATGCGTTCGATGCCGAGGCGGCGAGTGAGCTCCTGAAGGAGATGAGCGCCGAGGCGACGGCCCTGGTCGCGCCGGGCGCGCGCGGGATGGCGACCTTCGAGCGCCGCGTGGCCTTCATGCGCTACGTCGGCCAGGGCCATGAGATCGTGGTCGAGCTGCCGCAGCGCCCCTTGCAGGCATCGGATGCCCAGGCGTTGCGCGAGGCCTACGAGCGCGACTATGCCGTGCTGTTCGAACGCCACATCCCCAACGCCGCCATCGAGATCCTGAGCTGGTCCGTCCAGGTCTCGACCGAGGCCAAGCTGCCGGCGAAGCAGGGCAGGGCGGCTGCCGTGCCGGAGCCCAAGCCGGTCGGCAAGCGGCCGGTTTTCGACGGCCGCAGCGGCCGCACCACCGAGGTTCCGGTCTATCGCCGCGAGGCCCTGCCGCCGGGCAGCGCTTTCGCGGGGCCGGCGATCGTCGCCGAGGACGAGACCTCGACCTATATTTCGGCCAGTTTTGCCGCGCATATCGATGCCTCCGGCTGTATCGTCATGGACCGCAAGGACGCGTGAGGAAAGCATGAGCCAGTCCAACAGCGTCGGCCTGATCGACCTGCAGATCATGTGGAACCGCCTGATCGCCGTGGTCGAGGAGCAGGCGCAGACCCTGATGCGCACCGCCTTCAGCCCGATCGTGCGCGAATGCGGTGACCTCTCCGCCGGCGTGTTCGATCTCCAGGGCCGCATGCTGGCGCAGGCCGTGACCGGCACGCCCGGCCACGTCAACTCGATGGCTGAATCGGTAAAGCATTTCCTGCGCTATTTCCCGATCGAGACGATGAAGGCGGGCGACGCCTACATCACCAACGATCCGTGGATGGGCACCGGTCACCTCAACGACTTCGTCATCACCACGCCCTGCTTCCGCGGCGGCAAGCTGGTGGCGCTGTTCTCCTGCACCAGCCATCTCATGGACGTCGGCGGCATCGGCTTCGGCCCAGACGCGACCGACGTCTTCATGGAAGGCCTCTACATCCCGATGCTGAAGCTGTTCGACCAGGGCAAGGTCAACGACACCCTGATGTCGATGATCCGCGCCAACACCCGCCTGCCGGTCGACACCGAGGGCGACGTCTACTCGCTGGCCGGCTGCAACGACGTCGGCGCCCGCCGCCTGGTCGAAATGATGGACGAGTTCGGCATCGACTCGCTCGACCAGCTCGGCGATCACATCATCGCCCGCTCGCGCGAGGCCGTGCTGGCCGAGATCGCCAAGCTGCCCAAGGGCACCTGGCACAACGCCATGACGGTCGACGGCTACGACGAGCCGCTGACGCTCAAGGCCGCGCTGACCATTTCCGACACCGGCATCCATGTCGACTACACCGGCACGTCGGCCGTGTCGGGCCGCGGCATCAACGTGCCGCACGCCTACACCACGGCCTATACGGTGTTCGGCCTGGGCTGCGTGGTGGCGACGCACATCCCCAACAACGCAGGCTCGCTCGAGCCGCTCACCGTGTCGGCGCCGGCCGACACCATCCTGAACGCGCCCAAGCCCAGCGCCGTCGCCTCGCGTCACATCATCGGCCAGATGCTGCCCGACGTGACGTTCGGCTGCCTGCGCCAGATCGTGCCCGACCGCGTGCCGGCCGAGGGCACGTCGTGCCTGTGGAACCTCAACGTGCGCGGCCATGTGAAGGGCGGCGAGGGCGGCAACTACGGCTTCGGCATGGCCATCACCTCCAACGGCGGCACCGGCGCGCGGCCCGACAAGGACGGGCTCTCGGCCACCGCCTACCCGAGCGGCGTGCGCGGCACGCCCGTCGAGATCGCCGAGACCCAGACGCCGCTGATCTTCTGGCGCAAGGAGTTTCGTCCCGATTCGGGCGGCGCAGGCCGCACCCGCGGCGGGCTGGGCCAGATCATGGAGATCGAAAGCGGCATCGCCGAGCCGTTCGACCTGCTCGCCGCCTTCGACCGCATCGACCATCCGCCGCGCGGCCGCGATGGTGGCCGGGACGGCGAGGCGGGCTTCGTCGCGCTGAAGTCGGGCCAGACGCTGAAGGGCAAGGGCTTCCAGTTGATCCCGCCGGGCGACCGGCTGGTGGTGATGACGCCGGGCGGCGGCGGCATCGGCGAGCCGGCCAAGCGCGATCGCGTGCATGTCGCCAACGATCTCGCGGACGGGCTGATCTCTTCCGAGACGGCCGAGAAGGTTTATGAGTTCAAGCCGCCCAAGGCGGCCGAGTGAGTTCGGGGAAGGGTGTCAAACAACGAAGGGGGTTTCCATGAAGCTTGGACGTAGAACGGCTCTGAAGGCGGGCGTAGGGATGGGTGCGGCGATGCTGGGCGCTCCGGCGATCGCCCAGGCGCAAACGCTGAAGCTGCCCCTGTCGACGGTGTGGCCGGACGGCAACTTCCACACCATCAACGCCAAGAAGTTCGCCGACGAGGTGAAGACGGCGACCTCCGGCGCCATCGAGATCGACGTGAAGTCGGGCGGCCAGCTCGGCTTCAAGGGCCCCGAGCAGCTGCGCGCCGTGCGCGACGGCCTGGTGCCGATGGCCGACATCCTCAACATCCAGCAAATCGGCGACGAGCCGATCATGGGCGTCGAGGGCATCCCCTTCATCTCCAACAACATCGAGGAGCTGAAGGTGCTGCACAAGTACCTGCGGCCCGAGTACGAGAAGGTGGCGCTGAAGAACAACCAAACCATCCTCTACATGGTGCCGTGGCCGACGCAGTACCTGCATCTCAAGGTGAAGTGCGAATCGCTCGACGCGCTGAAGGGCATCAAGATCCGCGTGCCCGACAAGAACGCCCAGGACATGTGCAGCGCCATCGGCATGGCGCCGGCGCTGATCCCCTGGGGCGAGACCATCGCCGCCCTGTCGTCGGGCGCCGTCGCCGGCGTGTCGACCTCGTCGGTGTCGGGCGTCGACGGCAAGTTCTGGGAGTTCCTGAAGTTCTTCCACCAGACCAACCACGCCTGGTCGTGCCAGATCGTCACCATCAACAACGACACGCTGAAGAAGATCTCGCCGGCCAACCAGAAGATCATCGTCGACCTTGCCAAGAAGCTCGAACCCGATTTCTGGCAGACCTCGCTCAAGGCCGACGCCGACAGCAACAAGAAGCTGACCGAGGGCGGCATGACACTCGTGGTGCCGCCGCCGCAGATGGTGGCCGACCTGCGCAAGAAGACCGAGCCGATGATCGCCGACTTCATCAAGCGCGTGCCGGCCGCCGAGAAGCCGATCAAGGCCTATCTCGTCGAAATGAAGCGCGCGTGAGCGCACACGGCCCGAACCCGAATGCAGGGGCTCCGCAGCCCCTGCGTTCCCTTCTCGATGGCATCGACATGCTGGGCCGGCTCGACGGCTGGATGGGCGCGGCCTGCCTGGTGGCGCTGACCTGCCTGATGCTGGGCGAGGTGCTGGTGCGGGCGCTGTCGGACATCTTTCCCTGGGTGCCGGCCGACATCCCGGTCGCCTGGGAATACAGCTCCTACCTGATGGCCGCGGCCTTCACCTTCGGCGCCGCCATGACCTTGCGTGCCGGCGGCCATATCCGGGTGACCCTGGTGCTGGCCCGGGCGACGCCGGCGACCCGCCGCTGGATGGAGACCGTTCTCGCGGCGCTCGGTGTGGCCTTCACCGGCTACCTGGCCCTCGCCATGGTCAACTTCACCTGGCGGAGCTTCTCTTCCGGCCAAGTCTCGATCTCGAGCGAAAGCCCGCTGTGGGTGCCGCAGGCGCTGGTCACCTTCGGCATCTGCCTGTTGGTCCTGCAATTCGTGGCGCGCTTCTTCCAGGCGCTGCTCGGCCTGCCGCTCGAGGACCTCAACATGCGTGCGGCGTCCGTCGCTGAATGATCCCGGCGACTCCGTAGACTGCAATGCTCGAAATCGTCATCGTCATGTTCGTCGTGCTGTTCGCCTTCCTGGCGGGCGGCCTGTGGATCGGCTGGACGCTCGCCGTCACCGGCACCGTGCTGCTGGCGGTGTTCCGCGACATCCCGCTCGACAAGCTTTTGGCGCAATACGCCTGGAATATCCTGACCACGCAGGAGCTGCTGGCGCTGCCGCTGTTCATCGTCATGGGCGAGATCCTGTTCCGCACGCGCCTGTCGCAGTCGCTGTTCCGCGGGCTGACGCCGTGGGCGGCGCTGCTGCCGGGCCGTCTGCTGCACGTCAACGTCATCGGCTGCTCGATCTTCGCGGCCATCTCGGGCTCGTCGGCGGCAACCACGCAGGTGGTCGGCCGCATCTCGCTCGCCGAGCTTTTGAAGCGCGGCTACTCCAAGGATGTCGCCGTGGGCTCGCTGGCCGGCGCCGGCACGCTCGGCTTCCTGATCCCGCCGTCCAACATCATGATCATCTACGGCGTGCTGGGCGACGTCTCGATCGCCAAGCTCTTCACCGCGGGCTTCGTCCCGGGCTTCCTGCTGGCCGCCTGCTTCATGGCCTGGATCATGATCCACACCGCCCTCAAGCCCGACCTGGTGCCTGCGGCCGAGCGCAAGGTGCGGCTGGCGACGGCCGCAGAGTTCGCGACCTCGATCCGCGAGCTGGGGCCGGCGGTGTTCCTGATCCTGTGCGTGCTGGGCTCGATGTATGGCGGCCTCGCCACGCCCTCTGAAGCCGCCGCCGTCGGCGTGCTCGGCGCGCTGGTCGTCGCCGGCCTGCAGGGCGAGCTCAAGGGCGGGGCGCTGCGCGCCATCGCCATCGGCTCGGTGCAGACCTGCGCCATGATCGCGCTGATCGTGCTCGGCGCCTCGATCCTGGGCAGCGCCGCGGCATTCCTCGGAATCCCGGGCGCCGTTGCGGCTTTCGTCTCCAGCCTCGGGCTCTCGCCCGTCATGCTGATCGTGGCCCTGATCATCTTCTACCTGATCCTGGGCTGCTTCCTCGACGGTTTCAGCATGATCGTCATGACCCTGCCCATCGTCATGCCGATCGTGAAGGCCGCCGGCTTCGATCCCATCTGGTTCGGCATCTTCCTGGTGCTGGTGGTCGAGATGGCCCAGATCACGCCGCCGGTCGGCTTCAACCTGTTCGTGATCCAGGGCCTGACCGAGGACGGGCTGGGCTACATCGCCAGGGTGACCTTGCCCTATCTGCTGATCATGGTGCTATTCACCATGGTCATCGCGATCTTCCCCGACATTGCCCTCTGGCTTCCGCGCTATCTCAGCAGCTAGTCTGGCCTCGTTACGAGGGAGAAGGAATGGAACCGCGTCAGGTCCGGACGGCTGCCGATGCGCGCCGCATCCTGCAGGAACGTGGCCTGCGACACGTCAAGGTCGGCGTGCACGACATCGACGGCGTCCTGCGCGGCAAGTACCTGCACATCGACAAGTTCAGCGGCGCCCTCGACGGCGGCATGGGCTTCTGCGACGTCGTGCTGGGCTGGGATTCCAACGACCAGCTCTACGACAACGTCACCTACACCGGCTGGCACACCGCCTATCCCGACGCCAACGTGCGCATCCTGCCCGAGACCTGCCGCGAGCTCGCGACCGAGCCCGGCAACCTCCTGTTCCTCTGCGAATTTACCGACAAGGCCGAGGAGATCTGTCCGCGCGGCATCCTGCGCCGCGTGCTGGCGCGCGCCGCCAAGGCGGGCTTCGAGGTCCGCGTCGGCTTCGAGTACGAGTTCTTCGTCTTCGCCGAGACGGCCTTCTCGATCCGCGAGAAGGGATACAGGAACCTGAAGCCGATCTCGCCGGGCTTCTTCGGCTACTCCATGCTGCGCAACTCGGTCCTGTCGGACTGGTACAAGGACCTGCTCGCCATGTGCGAGACGATGGACATGGGCATCGAGGGCCTGCACACGGAGACCGGCGCCGGCGTGCTGGAAGCGGCGCTGCGCGTCAAGGACGGGCTTGCGGCGGCCGACAGCGCCGCGCTGTTCAAGCTCTATACCAAGGTGCTGGCCCAGAAGCGCGACTGGCTCGCCACCTTCATGGCCAAGTGGTCCAAGGACTGGCCGGGTTGCGGCGGCCACATGCACATGTCGCTGTGGAAGGACGGCAGGCCGGTCTTCTTCGACGAGGCCGGCAGCCATCGCATGAGCGAGACCATGCGCCATTTCGTCGGCGGCCAGCGAGCGCTGATGCCCGAGCTTCTGGCCATGGTGGCGGCCAACGTGAACTCCTACCGCCGCCTGATCCCGGGCTTCTGGGCGCCGACCGTCTCCAGCTGGGGCGTGGAGAACCGCACGACCTCGCTGCGCGTCATCCCGGGCTCGGCCAAGTCGACGCGCGTGGAGTACCGTGTCGCTGCCGCCGACGCGAACCCCTACCTCGCGCTGGCCGCCGCCGTCGGCTCGGGTCTGTGGGGTGTCGAGAACAAGGTGGATCCCGGTGAGCCCATCAAGGGCAACTCCTATGAGATCGAGCATCCCGCCGACCGGCAGCTGCCGCGTACCCTGATGGAGGCGGCGGGACGCTTGAAGACGTCGACGGCGGCGCGCGATCTGTTTGGAGACGCCTTCGTCGATCACTATTCTGCAACACGCGAATGGGAGGAGCGGGAGTTCCGCAAGGCCATCACCGAGTGGGAGCTCGACCGCTACATGGAAATCATCTGATGCCTCAGCCTCTGGTCGGTAACTGGAATTACCCCACTTCGATCCGGTTTGGCGCCGGCCGTATCCGCGAACTGCCCGATGCCTGCAAGGCCGTCGGCCTCAAGCGACCTCTGCTCGTCACCGATCCCGGCCTGGCCAAGCTGCCGATGATCTCGGACGCAATGCTCGGCCTGCGCAAGGCCGGCATCGAGGTGGCGCTGTTCAGCGAGGTGAAGCCCAATCCCGTCGCGGCCAATGTCGAGGCGGGCGTGCGAATGCTGCGCGCCGGCAAGCATGACGGCGTGATCGCCTGGGGCGGTGGCTCGGGCATCGACACGGCCAAGGCCATCGCTTTCATGGCGGGCCAGACGCGGCCTTTGTGGGACTTCGAGGATATCGGCGACTGGTGGACCCGCGCCAACCCGGCCGGGATTTATCCGTCGATCGCCGTGCCGACCACGGCCGGCACCGGATCGGAGACCGGTCGCGCCTCGGTGATCACCAACCAGGAGACGCACACCAAGAAGGTGATCTTTCATCCCAAAATGATGCCGTCGATCGTCATCGCCGATCCCGAGCTGACGCTCGGGCTGCCGGCCAAGCTTACGGCCGGCACGGGCATGGACGCCTTCATCCATTGCCTCGAAGCCTACTGCGCGCCGGGCTATCACCCATACGCCGAGGGGATCGCCGTCGAGGGCATGCGTCTGGTGAAGGAGAATCTCGCGCGCGCCGTCAAGGACGGCCGGGACATCGAGGCGCGCGGTCACATGCTGGCGGCCTCGCAGATGGGCTCGACGGCCTTCCAGAAGGGACTGGGCGCCATCCATTCGCTGTCGCATCCGGTGGGTGCCGTGCTCGACACGCACCATGGCCTCACCAACGCCGTCGCCATGCCCTACGTGCTGAAGTTCAACCGCGCCGCCATCGACGAGAAGATCCAGCGGCTGGCGCGCTGGCTCGGCCTGCGTAACCCGACCTTCGACGGCTTCATGGACTGGAGCCTCGAGCTGCGCCGCCAGATCGGCATCCCGCATACGCTGGCCGAGCTCGGCGTCAAGGAAAGCCATCTCGACAAGTTTTCCGAGATGGCCGCCGTCGATCCGACCGCCGGCGGCAACCCGGTGAAGGCGGGTGTGCCGGAGATGCGCAAGATGTATGAGGCCGCGGTGGCGGGGAGGTTGTGATGCCAAACCGTCATCCCGAGCGAAGCGAAGCGGAGCCGAGGGACCTCTTTTTCGGCTTCTGCCGCGAAAAAAGGTCCCTCCACTACGCCGCGCTGCGCGCGGCTTCGGTCGGGATGACGGGTTGGTGATGGCTACCAACTTCCCCACCCAGGCCCGCGTCGTCATCATAGGCGGCGGCATCATGGGCTGCTCGACGGCCTATCACCTGGCCAAGCTCGGCTGGAAGGATGTCGTGCTGCTGGAGCAGGGGCGGCTGAGCGGCGGCACGACTTGGCATGCCGCGGGCCTGGTCGGCCAGCTGCGCAGCTACCAGAACCTGACGCGGCTCATCCGCTACAGCACCGAGCTCTATTCGAAGTTGGAGGCCGAGACCGGCTTGGCGACGGGCTGGAAGCAGTGCGGCTCGCTGTCGGTGGCGCGCACCGAGGAGCGCATGGTGCTGCTGCGCCGCTCGGCCGCCATGGCCAATGCCCAGGGCGTCGAGTGCGAGCCGCTGACGCCCAAGCAGGCCGGCGAGAAATATCCCACCATGCGCACCGACGACCTTGTCGGCGCAGTGTGGCTGCCGGGTGACGGCAAGGCCAATCCGGCCGACATCACTCAGGCGCTGGCCCGCGGCGCGCGCAACGGCGGCGTGCGCATCTTCGAGAAGACGCGCGTTACCGCCATCGACACCAAGGACGGCCGCGTCGCGGGCGTGCAGACCACCGAAGGCGCGATCACGGCCGAGATCGTCGTCAACTGCGGCGGCCAGTGGGCCCGCCAGCTCGCGCGCACGGTCGGCGTCACGGTGCCGCTCTATTCCTGCGAGCACATGTACATCGTCACCGAGAAGATGGAGAACGTGCCGCGCGACCTGCCGGTGATGCGCGATCCCGACGGCTACATCTATTTCAAGGAGGAGGTTGGCGGCCTGCTGATGGGCGGCTTCGAGCCCGAGGCCAAGCCCTGGAACAAGGACATCATTCCCGACGATTTCGAGTTCGGCATGCTGCCGGACGACTGGGACCAGTTCCAGATCCTGATGGACAACGCCCTGATCCGCGTGCCGTCGCTGGAGAAGACCGGCATCAAGACTTTTATGAACGGCCCGGAGAGTTTTACGCCCGACCTCAACTACATCCTGGGCGAAGCGCCGCAGGTGAAAGGCTTCTTCGTCGGCGCAGGTTTCAACTCGATGGGCATCGCGAGCTCGGGCGGCGCCGGCATGGCGCTGGCCGAATGGATCGTGGCCGGAGAGCCCACGCTCGATCTCTGGCCGGTCGACATCCGCCGCTTCGCGGGCTTCCACGGCAACGATGCCTGGCTGAAGAGCCGCGTCGCCGAGACGCTCGGCCTGCACTACAAGATGCCGTGGCCGCAGCGCGAGCAGGAGAGCGGCCGGCCGTTCCGCCGCTCGCCGCTCTACGACCGCCTGAAGGCGCGGGGCGCCTGGTTCGGCAACAAGATGGGCTGGGAGCGGCCCAACTGGTTCGCCGGCGTCGGCAAGACGCCCGACATGCAATACGGCTGGGGCCGCGGCGCCTGGTTCGACGCCGTCGCCGCCGAGCATCGCGCCACGCGCGAGGCCGTGACCGTGGTCGACGAGACATCGTTCGGCAAGATCCTCGTCCAGGGCCGCGATGCCGAGGCCCAGTTGCAGCGCCTGGCCGCGAACAATGTCGCCGTGCCGATCGGCACCACGGTCTACACCGGCATCCTGAACGAGCGCGGCACCTTCGAAAGCGATCTCACCATCGCGCGTCTCGCCCGCGACAAATTCCTGATCATCACCGGCTCGGCCCAGCCGGTGCGCGACATGGATTGGCTGAGCCGCCACGTCGACGAGAATGCGCACGTCACGCTGACCGACGTGACCGGCGCGTGGACGGTGCTGTCGGTGATGGGCCCGCGCAGCCGTGCGCTGCTGCAGAAGGTCAGCCGCGCCGACTTCTCCAACGAGGGCTTCCCCTTCGCCACCATCCGCGAGGTCGGGATCGGCCACGGCACGGTGCTGGCCTCGCGCCGCACCTACATGGGCGAGCTGGGCTGGGAGCTCTACGTGCCCGTCGAGTTCGCCGTCACCGTGTTCGAGACCTTGCACGAGGCCGGCGCCGAGTTCGGCCTGCGCGATGCCGGCTACTACGCCGTCGAGTGCATGCGCCTGGAGAAGGGCTATCGCGCCTGGGGCCGTGAGCTCACGCCCGACGACACGCCGTTCCAGGCGGGGCTGGCCTGGGCTGTGAAGCTCGACAAGCCCGGTGGATTCGTCGGCCACAAGGCGCTCGTCGAAGCCAAGGGCAAGCCGCTGACGCGCCGCCTGGTGTCGGTTGTGCTGGAGGATCGCGAACCGCTGCTGTGGGGCGGCGAGGCCCTGCTGCGGGACGGCCGCCCGGTCGGCGATCTCACCTCGGCAGGCTACGGCCATTCGGTTGGCGCGTCGGTCGGCCTGGGCTACGCCAGGCGCGACGATGGCGCGGCGATCGACGCCGCCTGGCTCGACGGCGGGAAATTCGAAGTCGATCTCGCCGGCACGCGGCTCAAGGCCAAGGTCTCGCTGCGCTGCCCCTTCGATCCGACGGGCGCCCGTATCAAGGGGTGAATTGGCAGGGCCACGGTGCGCTGACGGCAATCGCAAGCACTCGGGTTCGGCGACACAAGGAAGGGGCATCGTCGTCCGTTCGACCGCCACCCCTGGCCTCTCTACGGTGCGAAAAAACTCGCGAAAACAAAACCGGCCGACGCTGACTTCAGTTGTTGACGAAAATACACTAGAGTTATATGATGGCGGCGTGTTGCGCGGCGTCCCCGCGTTCCCGCTCTATGCATCGTTGATCCGAGTCCAAATGGCCGTGCCGGGACACCGCGCTGGCCCGTCCGGTCACTTGCCTCCGGACGGGCTGGGCTCCGGCACTCCGACTTGGACGATGCCAACATCTAAACTTGCGTAACGGTCTAAGTCGGCAAGGAGGCCCAACCGATAGGGGGCGCACTCCCTTAACGCCACTACGCAGGGACCGGCGGAAAGGGCGGAAAGGGCGGAAAGTCCGCATGACCGCGCCCCTTGAGTGAGCCGGCAAGACTGCGGGCACTGCATGCCGCGGAACTACGTCGAAGGTGCCGGGTGGCCGGTCGTCGCCTCGGGTGCCGCTTTGAGCCGTGTGTCGGCAAGCTCGCCGGCCGCTTCCAGGATCGGATAGGCCACGGAGGCCAGATGGCCGTTGATGCGCTTGAGGTCGCGAATGACGTCCATGTGGATCGAGCTGGTCTCGATCGATTCCGGCCGGCCCTCGCGCAGGCGGGCGAAGTGGTTGTCGGCGGCGCGCGATTCGGCCTCGCGCAAGGCAGCCTTCTCGCCGACCAAGCGGCGGGCGAGCGTGATGTCGCGTGTGGTGAAGACGTTCAGCGCCAGCCGCAGGTTCTCCAGCACGCGGGCATGGAAGGCGCGCAGCTCGGCCATGCCATCGGCCGAGAAGGCGTAGCGGTTCCTGATCTTCTTGGCGGCGAGCTCCATCAGGTTCTTGTCGATGATGTCGCCGATATGCTCGAGGTTGGTGGTGAGGGTCAGGATCTCGACATAGCGTCGGCCGTCTTCCTCGCCGAGCTCGTTGCGCGAGGTCTGGACGAGGTAGAGCTTGATCGCCTCGTAGAGCCGGTCGACGGCATTGTCGGCCGCTTCGATCGCCTTCACCACGGAGTGGCGCGCTCCCAGCAAAGACTCAGCCGGCGGCCAGCCGTTCCGCTTCGTCCATGAAGGCGCGCACCAGGGCCACGCGGCGGCGCTCCTGCAGACACACGGCATATTCGGCGACATCGAGGTCGGTGTCCGAGACCAGGATGCGACGAAAGCGCTTGTCCTCGCCGAGCTCGCTCGCGAACACCGCGCCGATGCCGAAGCCTGCCGCCACCGCCTCGCGCACGCCCTCGCGGGTCTGGACCTCGACGATGGCGTCGGGCCGGATGTCGGCCGCGGCCATGGCCTGCTCGATCACCTCGCGCGTGATCGAGCCGCGCTCGCGCAGCACCAGCGACTGCCCGGCCAGCGCCGACAAGGGCGCCCGCTCGCGCCGCGCCAGCGCATGGCGGGAGGGGACGAACAGCACCACGCGGTCGGTGCGCAGGCGCACGGCATGCAGCCGCGGGTCGGACACGCTTTTGGCCATCACCGCGACGTCGGCCTCGTGGCGCAGCAGGCGCTCCAGCACGACGGCCGAGTTGTCGATCGCCAGCGCGAAGGTGAGGCCCTCGGCGCGGTCGCGCAGCGCCGCCATGATGGGCACGACATGGTGCGCCGAATCGGCCGCAATGCGGAGATGGCCGCGGGTCAAGGCCTGCTCGCCGGCCAGCAGCGCGCGGGCCTCGTCCTGGATGGCGAACAGCCGGGCAGTGATGCCGTGCAGCTGCCGGCCGGTCTCGGTCGGCTGCACGGTGCGGCCGCGCCGGTCGAACAGACGCACGCCGTAGGCCTGCTCCAGCGCCGTCACCTGGCTCGACAGGTTGGGCTGGCTCAGCCCCGAGGCGCGGGCGGCGGCCGAAAAGGACCCGGAGTCGGCCACCAGATGAAAGGCGCGCAGCTGAGTCGGTGTCATATATGGAAA
>Ga0081539_10001730_pt1 | contig 34868 bp, 38 predicted proteins | sample TabmetS4T2R2_FD_71023 | JGI IMG/M metagenome (GOLD analysis project Ga0081539, IMG submission 71023) | Tabebuia heterophylla rhizosphere microbial communities from the University of Puerto Rico - S4T2R2 | ecosystem: Host-associated > Plants > Roots > Rhizosphere ... | reverse complement strand
AGCCGGCACCGGGTCGCAGCCTAACGAGCAAAGCCTATGTTGAAATTTAAAGAATTACAGGAAATGAGCACGGACGAGCTTCTGACGAAGAAGCGCGACCTGCGCCAGGAAAGTTTGCACCTGCGGCTCCAACAGCAGAGCGGCCAACTCGAGCAGCCGAGCCGGTTGCGTCTGCTCCGGCGGGACGTGGCCCGAGTCGAGACCATCCTGACTCAGCGCACGAAGGAGACCGCGACGAAGAAATAACGAAGCATGGACGAAGCGACGAAAGAGGAAACCCCGGCCAGTGAAGCCACTCGCGGCACGCGCAAAACCCGTGTGGGCGAAGTAATTTCCAACGGGATGAACAAGACGATCGTGGTGCGCACCGTGACCCGCGTGCCCCACCGGAAGTTCGGCAAGATCATCAAGCAACAGAAGAAATTTTACGCCCACGATGAGGAGAACAAGGCCAAAGTCGGCGACAAAGTCCGGATCATGGAGACGCGGCCCTTGAGCAAACTCAAACGCTGGCGGTTGGTTGAGGTCATGGCCGGCTAACGAGGAAAGGAGAAGTTATGGTCCAGATCAGATCGAGATTGGATGTGGCGGATAACAGCGGTGCGCGCATGGCGACGATGATCGGCGTGATTGGCAAGGGGACCGCCCAGGTCGCGCACATCGGCGACGTTATCACCGCGAACGTGAAGGAAGCGAGCGCGACCGGGACGGTGAAAAAGGGGGACGTAGTCCGGGCGGTAGTGGTCCGGACCAGGCAGCCGATTCGCCGGGATGATGGTTCGCTCTTGCGCTTCGATAACAACGCGATCGTGATCATCGACAAGGACCTCAACCCGCGCGGGACGCGCATCTTCGGGCCGGTGGCGCGCGAGCTGCGGGACCGCAATTTCATGAAGATCGTATCCCTCGCTCCGGAAGTGTTATGAATCGGATCAGGCATCATGTTAAGAAAGGCGATCACGTCGAAGTGATCTCGGGGAACTTTCGAGGTTCGACGGGCAAAATTCTTCAGGTCCTGCCGAGGAAAAACCGCGTCCTGATCGAAGGAGTGCGCCTGATCAAGAAACATCTGCGCAAGTCGCAGGATAATCCGTCGGGTAAGATCGCCGAGCGCGAAGGCCCGATCCATATCTCGAACGTGAAACTGGTCGAACGCGAGAAGGAGACGAAGAAGAAAGGCAAGACAAAAGAGAGGAAGAGCAAAAAAGAGGAATAGTTCTAGCCGCGCGACGCCTGTGGTTCCCTCCCGCGCTTCGCCGGCTCGGGATGACAGAGTGTGAACGCGAAGTTTTAAAGAAAATGGAAAACGAATTTTATCGCGAATATAAAGAGCGGGTAATTCCGGCGCTACGTGAACGGCATGGCTACGCCAATTTGCACGAGCTTCCCAAGCTCGAGAAGGTGGTCATAAACACCTCAGTCGGATCGCACGCCGACGTAAAGCAGGCGCTGGAAGACGCCAAGACCGAGCTGGCTCTCATCACCGGTCAGCGTCCAGTGGAGACGCGGGCCAAGAAAAGCATTTCAAATTTCAAGCTCCGCAAATCGCAGATTATCGGCGCCAAGGTTACGCTGCGCGGGGAGCGGATGTATGAATTCATGGAGCGACTGATCAAGGCCGCCCTCCCGCGCATTCGCGACTTCCGCGGGATTTCGCCCCGAGGTTTCGACGGGCACGGCAACTACACCCTGGGAGTTTCCGACCAATCGATCTTTCCGGAAGTCGAGCTGGACAAAATTAAGCGCAACATCGGTTTTGATGTTACGATTGTGACCACCGCGCCGACGGACGAAGAGGCCAAATCGCTCTTGAGCGAAATGGGCATGCCTTTCACCGACCGAGCCCGCAAGCCCGCCCCGGCGGGTCCGTCCACTGGCGGACCGGCGGCGCAGGCCGCCTAACGACAAGATGAGCACTGTGACCGATCCGATTGCCGATTTTCTTTCCCGAGTGCGCAACAGCACCCGGGCGCAGAAAGCGGAGATGTTTGTCCCTTACTCGAAGATGAAGAGCGAGATCGCTCGCATCCTGAAAGAGGAAGGTTATATCGCCGATTTCGCGCTCGACACCACGGCCGCGCATCCGCGAATTAAAATCACGACCAAAGCCGCCAATCGCAGCAACGCCATTACCGGTCTGAAGCGAGTAAGCCGCCCCGGCCTGCGGCGCTATGTGGGGGCGGATGAAATCCCGCGCGTGCTCGGCGGGATGGGGACGGCGATCCTCTCGACTTCCCGTGGAGTGATGTCGGGGCGCGAGGCCCGAAAACAGAAAGTAGGAGGCGAACTCCTGGCCTTCGTCTGGTAAGTCGCTTCCACCATTTAACGAGTCACCAAGTATGTCACGAATAGGAAACAAACCGGTCCAGATTCCCGACAAGGTCAAGGTCAACATCGACCCGCAGGGGAAGGTCGCGGTCGAAGGCCCGAAGGGGAAGCTAAGCTGGACTTTGCCCAAAGGAATCAAGGCGAACCTCGCGGAGAAGGAAGTCTCGTTAGCCCGGAGCGCGGAGACGCGGGCGGCGAAAGCGTTGCACGGTCTTTCCCGGGCTCTTATTAACAACATGGTGGTGGGGGTGAGCAGGGGCTTCACGAAGAACCTCGAAATCGAAGGCGTCGGGTTCAAAGCCGCGGTCCAGGGACAAAAGCTCAACCTCAGCCTTGGTTTCTCCCATCCGGTGCTTTTCCCGATTCCACCGGAAATCAAGATCACGGTGACGGACAACACCAAGATTGCCATCGAAGGGGTGGACAAGAAAACCGTTGGCCAGGTGGCGGCGGACATTCGCCGTTATTACCCGCCCGAGCCCTACAAAGGCAAAGGCGTTCGTTATGCCGGCGAACAGGTCCGGCGCAAGGAAGGCAAAACCGTCCAGTAATCAGTTATGGCTACGATTAATCGCAAAGCTACTCGCGGGCGCATTCATCAGCGCATTCGTCGCAAAGTCTCGGGCACGGCGGAGCGTCCCCGGCTCGCGGTCTACTTTTCGCACAAGAATGTTTACGCCCAGGTGATCGACGACACCGCTGGCCGAACCCTGGTCTCGGCCGCGACCACCGAGAAAGAATTGAAAGGCAAGCACACGGCGAATCGCGCCACGGCCGAGAAGATCGGCAAGCTGATCGCGGAACGCTCGCTGGCAAAGAAGATCGAGAAAGCCGTTTTCGATCGTGGCGGTTTCCATTACCACGGCAAAGTAAAAGCGCTCGCCGACGCGGCGCGCGAGGGCGGCCTCAAACTTTAATCCTATGGCATACGCAGGCACGACAAGCAGCAGACGAAGCGACTCGCGCACGACCGACCGAACCCCACCGGCCAAAGGCGACACGACCGAGAAGGTGGTTTTCATCAATCGCTGCGCCAAGGTTGTGAAAGGCGGGCGGCGTTTCAGTTTTAGCGCGCTCATCGTCGCGGGCGATCACGACGGCAGCGTTGGGTGCGGTTTTGGCAAGGCAAACGAAGTCTCCGAAGCCATTCGCAAAGCCTCGGAGGCCGCGCGCAAATCGATGGAAAAAATGTCGCTCCATGAAAATACGATCCCGCATGAAACGGTCGGGGAGTTTGGGGGCGGGCGCGTGCTGCTCCGTCCGGCTTCACCTGGAACCGGTGTGATCGCGGGCGGAGGGGTCCGAGCGGTAGTCGAGGCGGTGGGGATTCGCGATGTGCTGGCGAAGTCGTTAGGCTCGAGCAATCACGCCAACGTGGTGAAGGCGACGATCGAAGCCCTGCGGTCGCTCCGCCGGCGGGATGAAATTTTCAAAGCGCGCGGCCTGCGGGCGAGCGCGCCTAACAATGGCGAGGAGGCGCCGCCGGCGCAGTCATGATTCGGTTACACAATCTCAGACCGCGTCCCGGTTCGCGTCATCGCGTCAAGCGGCTCGGGATCGGCGAAAGTTCCGGCCATGGCAAGACCAGCGGGAAGGGAAACAAAGGCCAGAAGGCACGCTCTGGCGGCAGCATTCGCCTGGGGTTTGAAGGCGGTCAGATGCCGCTCATTCGGCGTTTGCCGAAGCGAGGGTTCAACAACGCGGCTTTCCGCAACCCATACGCGATCGTTAATCTCGACGAGCTGAATGAATTCGAAGCGGGCTCGACGGTGAATGAACAGACGCTCCGTGAATCCAAGCACATCCGGGGCAGCTATACCGGCCTTAAGATCCTGGGTCGCGGCGAGCTGAAGCACGGTCTGACGATTGAAGCGGACAAGGTAAGCGAGTCGGCCCGCGCAAAGATCGAGAAGGCGGGAGGGACAGTGACATTGCGGGCGCGGGAGCCGCGAGGGTCAAGCCCCCGGGCTGCCACGAAAGCGCCGCCTGAAAAACCTGCCGCCAAAGAGGTCGCAACCAAGAAAACGGCGGCGAAGAAAAAAAGAAAGACGACGAAATAGGAGCCCGGCTTAGCGGATGGTTTCGGCTTTTCTCAATACAGTAAAAATCCCGGAACTGCGCCGGCGAATTTTGTTCACTCTCGCCGTGATCGTGATCGTGCGTCTGGGAGCGGCGATCGCAACGCCCGGAGTAAATCCCGCCGTACTCCAGGAGTGGTTTCGCACTTCGTCCCAGAGCGCGGGCGGTGGGATTGCGGCCCTCTTCAATCTTTTCAGCGGCGGGGCGCTGGAGAATTGCGCCATCTTCTCGTTAGGCATTATGCCTTACATCAGCGCTTCGATCATGCTCCAGCTCCTCACTGCCGTGATCCCGTCGCTCAGCCGGCTCTCGCGCGAGGATGGGGGCCGCCAAAAGATCATGCAGTACACCCGTTATGCGACGGTCGTGCTCTGTATTTTCCAGGGATACCTGCTGGCGATTTCCTTCCAGCATCCCGAATCGTATCACACCATGCTGCCCGGTATCACCGAAACAACCGCGCGACTGGGCGTGCCGCTGGTCGCGGATGTGGGCTGGAGCTTCCGGCTCGTCACGGTGGTGACCCTGACAACGGGAACGCTTTTCCTGATGTGGCTCGGTGACCAGATCACCGATCGCGGGATCGGCAATGGGATCTCGCTGATTATCACCATCGGCATCGTGGCCCGTCTGCCGGCGGCGCTGGCTCAGGCCTGGAAGACTTTTGTGCCCACCGGTGGCAACGCCAGCCAGGTGAGTCCGGCCATCCTGGTTTTGATGGTGGGCTTTCTCTTTATCGTCATCGCGGCGGTCATCGCGGTAACCCAGGGCGTGCGCAAGATCACGGTCCAGTACGCAAAACGCGTCGTGGGCCGGAAGATGTACGGCGGCCAGACCCAATACATGCCGCTGAAAGTAAACTACGCGGGCGTGATGCCGATCATTTTTGCCTGGGCGCTGCTGCTTTTCCCGACCACGATCGTCGGGCTAGCCTTCAAAAACAGCCGCCTGGCGCAAGGAATCGCTGCCTCTCTTTCCGATGGCTGGCCGCATTATGTTCTGCTCGCGGCCATGATCTTCTTCTTCAGCTATTTCTGGGTGGCGACTCAATTTCAGCCCGCGCAAATCGCGGACGATCTCAAAAAATACGGCGGTTACATTCCCGGGGTGCGCCCGGGTAGGCCGACCGCGGATTTTCTCGACCACACCATGACGCGGCTGACCTTTGCCGGCGCAATCTTTCTCACGCTCATCGCGGTCCTGCCCAGCCTGCTCAGCCAGGGGATGCATGTGCCGATGGTCACTTCGCAATTTTTCGGTGGCACGAGCCTGCTGATTATCGTCGGGGTGATCCTCGATACCATGCGGCAGGTGGAAACCCATCTCATCCAGCGGCATTACGATGGGTTCTTGCGCAAGGGTCGAATCCGTGGCCGCGCCTTCGACCGTGCGGCCTACAATCGCGGCGAGGCCGCGGCGCAGGGAACGCTGATGTGGCTCTATGTCGGGATTGCCGTGCTGGTGATTGGCGGCGTGGCCATCTTTCTTTATGGACGCTAGGTGAAAAGTCGCATTGTCCTGCTCGGCGCGCCCGGTTCCGGCAAGGGAACTCAGGCCGAAATGATCACGCGGCACTTTGCGATTTCGGTCACTTCCACCGGCACGATCCTGCGGCGCGAGCGCGATCTGGGCACGCCGTTGGGGCTGGAGGCGGATGAAATTTCCAAGCAGGGGGGCCTCGTTCCCGACCAGATCATTGTCAAGTTGATCGAGGACTGGCTAAATCTGCATGGCCAGAACGGGTTTGTTTTTGACGGTTTCCCCCGCACTGTCCGCCAGGCCGAACGTTTAAACGAAATCCTGGCCCGCCTCGGGAAAACGCTGGACCTCGCGATCTGGCTCGATGTTTCCCAGCAGACGGTGCGCGACCGGATCGCCGGCCGATTGCAATGTCGTCGCTGCGGTTTTACGACCAGCCTGACGAGCGCGCGTTTTGCCGACCGACCGGTTTGCCCTTATTGCGACGGGCCATTGATCCGCCGCGAAGATGACGACGCGACCGTGTTGCAAACCCGGCTGGCCGAGTTCAAGGCCAAGACCGAACCGCTTCTTTCTTTTTACGAGAAGGACGACGCGCTGCACCGCATCGATGGGAACCGCGATCGCGAGGCAGTCTTTGCCGACATCTCGGCCCTGATCGAAGAACGCAAATGATTCCGATCAAGTCGGCGCGCGAGGTGGAAAAAATGCGGACCGCCTGCCGCACTGCGAGCGACGTCCTCGAGCAGGTGAGCGAATTGATTCGACCGGGAGTCACGACCAGGGAGGTCGATCAAGCTGCGGCCGATCTGATGGCGGAGGCGGGAGTGCGAAGCGCGTTTCTTGGTTACCGGCTGGGGCATCGCGTTTTCCCGGGCAACATCTGCATCTCGCTCAATGATGAGATCGTCCATGGTATCGGAAGCCAGCGACGGATTCAGTACGGGGACATTGTGAAGCTCGATATCGGTGTGGTGCAGGATGGCTGGGTGGGCGATACCGCCGCTACCGTGCCAGTCGGGATGATCGAGGAACGCGTGGAACGCCTGCTGGCCGTGACGCAGAGCGCTCTGGAGCGAGCGATTGAACAGGCCTATGCCGGGCAGCGTCTCGGCGATATTTGCTCTGCGATCGAGGGAGAGGCCTGCCGGAATCAATTCAGCGTCGTGCGCGAATTTGTCGGGCACGGGGTGGGCCGCAAATTGCATGAGGAGCCGCAGGTGCCTAACTACGGCAAACGCGGGAGCGGCCCGCGACTCAAACCCGGCATGACCCTCGCGATCGAGCCGATGATTAACCTCGGGAGCCCGGGGGTTCGTCTCCTCGACGACGGCTGGACGGTCTGCACTTCGGACGGTTTGCCCTCGGCCCATTTTGAACACACGGTTCTGATCACCAAAGACGAACCCGAAATCCTGACATGGCGCGCAAGGACGCAATTGAGGTAGAGGGCACGGTGGTCGACCTCCTCCCGAATACCATGTTCCGGGTGGAATTGCCTAACGGGCATCGCGTTCTGGCCCACATCTCGGGGAAAATGCGAATGCACTTTATTCGCATCTTGCCAGGCGACAAAGTTATGCTAGAGATTTCCCCCTACGATTTGTCGAAAGGGCGAATCACTTTTCGCCATCGCTAGCGCGGAGAGAAAGCTCCGCGTTTTTCGTCTCGTCAAGCCATGAAAGTGCGACCGTCAGTAAAAAGACTTTGTGAAGGCTGCAGGATTGTGAAGCGCAAGAATGTGGTGCGCGTGATCTGCGCCAAGAACCCGCGTCACAAACAGCGGCAAGGGTGATCCGTGAAGAGTAAACCGTGAAAGGTGATCAGGAGTTATGCCAAGACTTTTAGGAGTAGAAATTCCAGCTGGAAAACGAATCGAAGCTTCCCTCACCTACATCTATGGGATCGGACCAACAATCGCCAAGCGCGTCCTCGAGCAGACCAACATCGATCCCAACCTGCGGGCCAAAGATCTGACTCCGCACCAGATTAACGAAATCATCCACACCATCACGAACAACAAAATCCCCATCGAAGGCGATCTCCGGCGCGAAGTGCAGGCCAATCTCAAGCGCCTCCAGGCGATTAATTGTTATCGCGGGCTTCGGCATCGCCGCGGTCTTCCAGTGCGCGGCCAGCGCACCTCGACTAACGCCCGCACGCGCAAAGGGCCGCGCAAGACGGTCGGCGTGATTCGGAACAAGGAGGCCAAGGCAGGAAAAGTTTAACCTAACGACTAACGATGGCAGACGAAGAATCTCAAACTCCACCGCAAGTTCCGCCAACCGAAGCGCCGAAGAAACAGGCCACGGCCCCGGAGGCACAGCCCAAACAAAAGGCCCCCGCCCAGCCGGGGGAAGCGGCAATCTCGGCTGAAGCCGCCCCTGCCAAGCCGGCAGCAAAGAAAACTTCGAAGAAGACAGGGAAGAAAGCCCCCGAAGCGGCCGCCCCCGCGGCGGAAGCGCCGAAAGAAAATCTCTCTCTCGATCCGAACGAGATTGAGAAGCCCAAAATCATCAAGGCGAAGGGAAGCAAGAACGTGCATTCCGGCTACGCCCATGTGCTTTCCACCTTCAACAACACGATCGTCACCATCACCGACCTGCAGGGAAATGTGATCGGCTGGTCGAGCGCGGGGAAAGTTGGTTTTAAAGGTTCGCGCAAAAGCACCGCCTACGCCGCGCAGATGGTTGCCCAGGACGCTTCGCGCCAGGCGATGGGCCACGGGCTAAAGGAAGTCGAAGTGCTGGTCAAAGGCCCCGGCGCCGGCCGCGAATCCGCTGTCCGCGCCCTCCAGGCAATTGGTCTCGACCTTACCGTCATCCGCGATGTGACGCCCGTTCCGCACAACGGTTGCCGGCCACCGAAACAACGCCGCGTCTGATCCGTCTCACTCGTCACACGTCACTCATTACTTCTCTTAATGGCCAGATACACCGGACCCAAAACTAAAATCTCGCGCCGCTACGGCGTGCCGCTTTTTGGAACCTCCAAATCGCTCGAGCGGAAAAATTATCCACCGGGCATGCATGGACCGAAGGGCTCGCGCCGGAAACAATCCGATTACGCCATTGCGCTCGGGGAAAAGCAAAAGCTCCGCTACCAGTACGGGCTGATGGAAAAACAATTCCGCCGCATTTTTGAAGTCGCGCTGAAGCGGCGCGGTGTGACCGGCGAAACGCTCTTGCAGTTACTCGAAACCCGGCTCGATAACGTCATCTTCCGGCTCGGTCTGGCCAATACGCGGGCGGCGGCGCGGCAGTTGGTTTCCCACGGGCACGTCCAAGTCAACGGCCGGAACGTCAATATTTCGTCCTTCAATGTGAAGGCTGGGGACGAGATTTCGATTAAAGAGCGGCCCAAGTCCCGTCAACTGGCGTTGCGTAATCTCGAGCTGACCCAGATCGCACCGGTGCCGGACTGGCTATCGGTCGATCGCGACGCGCTCAAGGGCAAAGTTGCGCACATCCCCTCGCGGGAAGAGATGCAGCCGATCGTCAACGAACAACTGATCGTGGAGTTGTATTCGAGATAGCTGCAGCGACGGTCTGTAACCACCGAAAGCGGGAAAGGTCGCGAAACCATCGGCGGTCACCGGCCGCCGCTACCGAGCAGCTCGAGCGCTTTGTCGTAACTGCGGCGCTCCAGAAAATGCGCGAGCAGCGGATCAACCGGCGGCGGAAGCGACCGCGCAAGAGCATCGATTTTCTCGGAAATGGCCCGCAACCGCGCCAGGTGTTGGTCGGGGTCGCGCCGGCTGGTTTCGTCCCTGATAATCCGGAGTCGCTCCCGGAGAGCGGCGGCCAGTTCCGTTTGCGGCGAAGTCGTCATTGAAAGTAAAGCTTGAATGGCGCAGCATTTTCTCGCAAGCCTGGGCCATGGCTGGAACCGAAACCAAACGCGCCTTGATCGTGGACGACGACCTTACCGTCTTGCGCCTGATCCGCGAGACGCTGCAGAATTTTCTCCGTTGGGAGGTGGATAGTTCCCCCAAGCCGGAGTACGCCTTTGAGCTGGCGCTAAAAAAGGATTACGACCTGATGATTTTCGATTTCTCCATGCCGATGATCGACGGCACGCTCCTCTTTCTGCTCATCTCCAAGGCCTACGAAAATGCGACCCCGCCGCGCCGGATGCCGCCGCTCCTGCTCGTTTCCGGCCAGGGCCAGGATCAAAGGGCGCAGGAATTGCGCAGAGAAGCACGCGTTCTCGGGTATTTGCCCAAGCCTTTTACGATCAATCGTCTGCTCGAAAAGGTTCGCGAGTGTATCGGAGAAACTCCCGCGGCGGCCTGATCCGATTCGTTAGGCGAGGCGGCGCTCTTCCGCTTCCTTTTCCAGCTGCCGGCGCGCTTGCAGCCAGTCATCGGCGGAAGTGCCAGGCCGGCCTTCCCGCATCCGGTCTTCGGAGATGAAATAGGCGCGCATCCGGATTTCGTCGTCGGAGATTCCGCCGCCGCCGCGGCCGGCCGCGCTCGCGCGCGATTTGCGGGAAGCCTTCTCTTTGCGAGGGCTGCTCGGGCGCGGCTTTGGAGAAGGCTTCAGGTTGGTCGACTTGGGCCGCGGCGCTTTGACCAGGGCTCGCTTGGCGCGCTCCCCGTTCTGATGATTTGGAGCCGGATCGGTCGCGCCGGTCTCTTTCGATTTTTTTGAACTTTTCCCCATTTACTTTTTCTCTACGTCGGCAAGCCTGTACGCGCAGGAGAAAAGGGCGCAAGCGGAAATCGGTTGAGCGCCGCTTCGACAACCGGAAACAACGGGATGAGGCATTTTCTTTTTCGTTGGGCGATCACGACCTTCGCGGTCATGGTCGCGGCCTGGCTCGTGAGCGGGATTCGCTACGACAGCACCTGGTCGCTCATCGGCGCGGCGTTGCTTCTGGGGATTTTGAACGCTTTCCTGCGGCCGATTCTTCTGCTCCTCGCCGCACCCCTCATCATCCTCACCCTCGGCCTGTTCATTTTCGTGGTGAACGGGCTCATCCTGCTTTTCGTTAACGAACTTGTTCCCGGTTTTCATGTGGAGACGTTTGGGAGCGCCTTTTGGGGTGCAATCCTGATCAGCCTGGTGAGCTGGCTCCTGAGCGCTTTCTTTCGCGGGAGCGACGGCCGCGTCTATCCGATCACTCATCATCGCAGCATCAAACGGGTGGAAGGGCGGGTTGTCGGGAGCAGCAGACCGGGCGAGGGCTGAGGATCGTCGCCTCTGGCATTTTTGGAGGGACGTCCGATGTGCCGGCCGAGTATCGAAATCAAAGCTACGGACGTGACAGCGCCTGTCGCTCCGGCACAGACCTCTGTCGTCGGTTAACGACGCTTTCTGAGGCCTAACGACAAGCGGCTTTTTCCCTCGTCGGGCGACTTCCACCCCGAAAGGCGCAAAAAAGGCTGGTCTGGTTCCTGCTTTTACCTCCTTCGCAGTCGAAAACCAGCCTTGCCATAAACATGATTTTGAAAAACTCAATCCACCACGCGCTCGCTTTCTTTCTGGCAGCGGCCTCGGTTTCCTTCGGCCAAGAAATGCGGATCACGCCGCCCGCGCCTCTCGAAATCGCGAGCTCCAATTCTGCCGGAGCCAATCCGATTCCGCCTCCTGCGAACAAGCCTGCGCCGATTACACTGGTGCAGGCTACCCCCGCGACCAAGCCGCCGGTAGTGGTTCAGGCGCAGCCGACGCCCGCGACCACGCCAGCGGGCCCCACGGGCGTAACTCCGGCCAATCCTCCAGGTGCGGTCAGCACCGAGACGACTTCGGTGACTGAAAGCGGCGGAGCGGGCGTGCGCGAGTTCCAGGGAGACGACATTGGGCAGGTGCTGCGTCTTCTCGCTCGGCAAGCCAAGATCAACATGGTTGTGAGTGACGCTGTCACCGGGACAGTAACGATGCGGCTGGAAGACGTAACTGCATTGCAGGCGATCGCGATCATCGTCAAAGCCAAGGGCCTGGTGATGGACAGGATCGACGAGGTGTACTACATCAAGACCCAGGCGGAACGCACCGCCGAACCGACGGAAAGCGGCAGTTACCAATTCAGTTATGCCCGGACCAAAGAGATCGCGCCCCTTCTGGCCACGCAGCTGGCGAGCAAAGAGCCGCCGCAGATCGATGAGCGAACCAACACCATTTTCTTTCGCGAGACCCGCAGCAACATCGACAACATTCGCAAAATGCTCGCCCAGATCGATCGCCCGACCAAGCAGGTCATGATCGAGGCGCGGCTGGTCGAGGTCAGCGCCAATCCCAAGCAAAGCTACGGAATTAACTGGGGGGGAGTCGTCGGCAGCTCGGCCAATCCACAACTATTTCAATATGGCGCATCAACTGGTCAGGAAGTTGGCCAGTTCAACCCCGACACTGGTCGATTCGATCCGGGCACTCCACCGCACGTCGTAACTAATAATGGAAGATTTGTCCCCCAGGACTGGCTCCTCAACGCGCTTCCGGGCGGCGGACTGAACGCACTTGCAGGACAGTTCGCGATTCTCTCAGTCCCGCAGATGTCAGTGACATTGCGGTTGTTGAACGAAGACAGCGATGCGGAGTTTCTCGCTAATCCGCGCGTCGTCACCGCCGACAACCAGCAGGCGACGATTGAGATCACGCGCAATCAACCGGTCCCACAGCTGAACTTCAACGAACAAACCGCCACCGCGGTCTTCGGAGGATTTGAAGACAAAAAATTTGGGAACAAGCTGGTCGTTAGGCCATCGGTCAACAAAGATGACTTCGTCACCCTGAGCGTGAAGCCGGAGATCAGCAACAAGGTGGCGGATGCAACCTTCACCTTCGCCGGCGCGACCGTGGCCAGCCCGATCATCGACACTCGTACCCTCGAGTCGAACGTTCTGATCAAGAGCGGCGATACCCTTGCCATCGGAGGATTGCTCCAGGACGAGAACACGAAGGGCCGCACCAAAGTGCCGATCATGGGCGATATTCCGATCCTCGGCTACCTCTTCCAGGAACGCTTAAACGCCCGGACCAAGCGCAACCTGCTTGTCTTTGTCACCCCGACGATCCTCGAGCAACGCTACGGCACGGGGTTGGAAGATCAGGTTTCCGGGCTGCATTACAGCGGCGAAGAATTTGCCGACCCCAACGGCTGGCGAAACAACGCCCGTGGCGCCGTTCGCCTCGTGCCAACTGCCAATCGTCAGCTCCCAGCCGAATATGCCAAGCCCGGGATTGCCCCGCCGCCGACCAAGATGCGCTTCATGAGCACAGCCAAGGATCGCGACTACTAAGAAATTTCGTTGTGGGTTGAGCGGGGACGGACCGTTAGCAGGTTCGTCCCCGTTTCGTTTCTGCCAGTGCTTTTAGTTGCACCGGGTGGCTTGGCTGTGCATCATAGGCGGCGAGTTTCCCCGTAGAGAACGCAGATTGTTCATGAGAGTTTCGCTTATTCCAAGGTCCCTTCAGCCGATCGCAGAAAAAATCCTGCGCCGCGAGCGAATCACCGATCAGGATGCGCTCACCCTTTATCGCTCGAAAGATCTGAACGCCCTTGGGATGATTGCGAGCGCTGTCCGCAAGCAAAAGAATGGCGACATCGCCACCTACATCCTCAATCGCTACATCAATTACTCCAACATCTGCATCCTCTCCTGCCAGTTCTGCGCTTTTGCCGCGAAGAAGATCGATGCCCATGCTTTCGAGCACTCGATCGATGAAATCGTCGCCGCGGTCGAGGAAGCGCTTGGCAGCGGCATCACCGAAGTCCACATGGTCGGCGGGCTCCACCCGTCGTTAGGCGCGGATTGGTATCTGGAACTCCTCCGCCGTTTGCGCGCCCTCGATCCGCAGCTCCAGATCAAGTCTTTCACTGCCATCGAAATTCGCCATCTCGCGCGTCGTATTTTCAAAAAACCGATCGCCGACACCCTCGCCATCCTGCGCGAGGCGGGGTTGAACTCGCTTACCGGCGGTGGCGCGGAAATCTTCGATCCCGGAGTGCGCGATCAACTTTGCCGCGGAAAGGAAACCGCGGCGGAGTGGCTCGACGTCCACCGCACCTGGCACCAGATGGGTGGTCGCAGCACCTGCACCATGCTCTACGGCCACATCGAGACGGATGAGCAGCGGGTCGATCATTTGCGCCAACTGCGCGAACTGCAGGACGAGACCGGCGGGTTCACTGGCTTCATCCCTTTTGCCTTCGAGCCGGGAGAAAGCACCGTTCTTTCCCATCTCCCGCGCGCGAGCGCTTTCGAGCAACTGCGCAACCTCGCCATCAGCCGGATTTACCTCGACAACATCGAGCACATCACCGGCTATTGGGTTAGTCTCGGTCTGCCGCTTGCCCAGGTCGCGCTCGCCTATGGGGTGGATGATCTCCATGGCACGATCATGCGGGAGAAAATCTTTCACATGGCGGGTGCCACCACGCCGGAGGAACAGACCCGCGAAACCCTTGAGCACGTCATCCGCCAGGCCGGCCGCGTCCCGGCGCAGCGCGACAGCTACTACAATCACCTTACCGGGCCGAACGCACCCCAGCGATCGCCTCTGCCTAACGAACTGGTCTGCGCCTGAAAGTGGGCGGCTCGCCCAGGATCGGCTGTGTCCACTACCTTAACGCTCAGCCGCTGATTTATGGCTGGCAAGGAGAGGTACGATTCGATCACCCGGCCGCGCTTTGCCGGCTCCTCGCCGCCGGGGAACTGGACGTGGCGCTCGTCTCGAGTTTCGAATGCTTGCGCAACCCGATTTACTCGTTGGTTGATCGAGTCGCGATTGCTTCTGACGGACCTGTTTACAGCGTGATTGTCGCGCATCTCGGCAGGTTCGACGAATTGCACGAGATTGCGGTCGATCCGGCTTCGGAAACATCCGTCAATCTGCTGCGCTGCCTTTTGGCCGAACGCGGCCTAACGACACCTCTTCTCTCCGAGGGAGGTCTCGGGCCCGCCCGCGGCCAGCTCCTGATCGGCGACCAGGCGATCCGCTTTCGCCGGCAGGCTGGCTCGGAAATTCAATTTTTCGATTTGGGCGCGGCTTGGAAAACCCTCACCGGTCTGCCCTTTGTTTATGCGCTCTGGCTCATCCGCCCCGATTTCCCGGGAAAAGCCGGGATCGCGGAAGCCCTGCGGTCGTTAGGCAGGGCCAATCAGGCAAATCTCGAGGCGGTCATTGCGGCCCAGCCGGAGTCGGAGCGCGCCTTCTGCGAATTTTATTTTCAAGACTGTTTGCGCTTCTCGTTTGAAGAAAAAGAGAAGCAGGGTTTGCGTCGCTTCGCCGAATTATGCGCTCAAAATCGGTTAATCGCCCAACTTCCGCCACCGCCGGAATACCTCTAAAACGCTCCCGGGCGAGCGGAAGGTCGTCCCGCCAGAACCGGCGCAGCGGCGACCTCCGGATCGGTATCTCAGGCTGGAATTACAAAGGCTGGCGCGGCGTTTTTTATCCGCCAAAACATCCGCAGAAGCGCGAGCTGGAATTTGCCAGTCGTAGCTTCAACACGATCGAGATCAACGGCACCTTCTATTCCCTTCAGCGACCGAGTAGTTTTCAAAGGTGGTACGCGGAGACCCCGACGGATTTCCTCATCGCGCTCAAAGGTCCGCGCTTCATCACGCACATGAAAAAGCTGCGCGAAGTGCAGCGCCCGCTCGCCAACTTCTTTGCCTCCGGCCCGCTCTCTCTGCGGGAAAAGCTCGGACCGATTCTCTGGCAGTTCCCGCCTAACTTTGGCTGGAATGAAGCGCGGTTTCGCGAGTTTTTCGCCCTTCTCCCGCGCACGACCAAGGAAGCCGCGCAGCTCGCCCGTCTCCATGACGAAAAACTTAAAGTCCGCGGCTGGTTTGAAACCGACGCCTGCCGCCCGATTCGTTATGCGCTCGAAATTCGGCACCCGAGTTTTCTCGTCCCCGGTTTCTTTAATTTTCTGCGCGAACAAAAGGCTGCCTTCGTTTTCGCCGACACCGCCGGGAAATGGCCTTACGCCGAGGAACTGACGACCAACTTCGTTTACCTCCGTCTCCACGGCGACACTCAACTATACGTGAGCGGTTACAGCGACCGGGCGCTGGAATCGTGGGCGGAACGGATTCAACGTTGGCGACGCGGGCGCGACATTTTCGTTTATTTTGATAACGATGCCAAAGTCCACGCTCCCTTCGATGCTCAGCGACTTGCCGCCCTCCTCGCCTAACGAACCCGCGAGATGAAACGCGCTCCCCGCTGGATCCTTGCCTCGCCAGACGGCCAGGCGCCACCGTTCTCCGCTGGCGTCTGCGGAATGCCCGCGATCGCCCGGCTCCTCTACCGCCGCGGAATCGGAAGCGATCAGGCTGCACTCGCCTTTCTCCGTCCCCGCCTGAGCCATCTAAGTGATCCTTTCGTGCTCCCGGGGATGGAGGCGGCGGTCATGCGCATTCTGCGCGCGATCGATGGCCGCGAGCGAATCGTGCTTTACGGCGACTACGATGTGGACGGTGTCACCTCCCTTGCGCTCCTGCATGAAATGCTTTTGGCCTACGGAGTCGCGCCGGCGCTCTTTCTGCCTTCGCGGATGGAGGAAGGCTACGGCCTCAGCCGCGAGGGGATCGAGCGCTGTGTGGAAATGCATGAGCCACAGCTTTTGATTGCAGTCGATTGCGGAACTTCCTCGATCGCCGAGGTGGCCTCGATCTGCTCCCGGGGTGTCGAGGTCATCGTACTCGATCATCACGAGCCGAAAGGCGCGCTGCCGGATTGCGTTGCGGTCGTCAATCCGAAGGCGACCGGCTCATCCTTCGATTATCTCTGCAGCGTTGGTCTTGTTTTTAAACTCTGTCACGCGCTCCTCAAGGCGCGTCCGCTCTCGGAGTTTGATCTGCGCCGGCGGCTCGACCTCGTCGCCCTCGGGACGGTCTCCGACATTGTGCCCCTTGAAGGCGAGAACCGGATCCTTGTTCATCACGGCGCCCGCGAGATTGCTCGGAATCGATTGTTAGGCGTAAGCCGGCTGCTCGAGGTCGCGGCCGTTCGCCCGCCGATTCTCTCCGAGCACATCGGATTTCGCCTCGGCCCGCGCCTGAATGCCGCCGGCCGCCTGACGACGGCGGAGAAGGCGCTTCGGCTTTTGCTGACGCGGGATTTTGCCGAGGCGAGCGCGCTCGCCGCCGAGCTGGATGCGCTGAATCGCGAGCGCCAGGAAGTGGAGCGCCGGATTTGTGCCGAAGTGGAGGAAAAGATCGAGAGGGAAAATTTGGCCGAGGCACCGGCGATCGTGCTCGGCGGGCGCGGCTGGCATTCCGGAGTGCTGGGGATCGTCGCGTCGCGCATCTCGAAGAGTTATCATCGCCCGACCATCATCGTCGGTTTCGATGATCAGGGGATGGGCAAGGGAAGCGGCCGCAGCATTCCGGGATTGTCGCTTGTTGCCGCCCTGGGCCAATGCGCGGAATTTTTGGAAAAATTCGGCGGTCACGAGATGGCCGCCGGCCTAACGATTCGGGAAGAACACTTCCCGAATTTCGTCCCCGCCTTTGGCGAGAGTTGCCGTGCTCTTCTTGGCGATGTGGCGCTCGAGCCATGCCTGCATCTCGATCACGAGCTGACCCTGCGCGATTTCAACTGGGAGCTGTTGCGCTGGCACGATCTCCTCCAGCCATTTGGCCAGGGCAATCCGCAACCTCTTTTTCTCGCCCGGGCGGTGGAAGCGGCCGCGCCCCCCGCGGTCCTGAAAGAAAAACATTTACTCCTCCGACTGCGGCAGGATGGCCGCTACCAGCGCGCGATTTTTTTCGACGGGGCGGAAAGCGCGATCCCGGTGCCGCCCTGGGACATCGCGTTTCGCATCGGTTCGGAGGAATACGAAGGCCAGCGACGATTGCAGATGCAGGTGGAAGGGCTGCGGAGCGCCGAGCGCTCGTAGTCGCAGCGCTTATGCGTTCCTCTTGGACATGCAGAAGCATATCCCTCCGGGAGAGCGAGCTTCTGCTCGCCCAGGCTCGCGATGGGGTGCGGACGCGATAAGTTGCTTCCGGCATGCCATTGCAACCCGCAGGTTCGTTAGGCGAAGTGGAATGGATCCCGCGCCCGCGCGTGACCCAGATGCACCGGCTCGGAATTGAGACGGTGGGCGATCTCCTTACCCATTACCCGCGACGTTATGAGGACCGGCGCGAGTTTGCCCGATTTCCGCGAGAGGAAAGTGACCAGCCGGTTTGTCTCTGCGGGGAGGTGACGAAGACACGCCTTCTTCGTTTCGGTCGAGGCCGGAAAATCTTCGAGGCCACCCTGCAGGAGACTGACGCTCATGCCCTGAGCCAGCCGATCACCCTGCGCTGGTTCAATCTTCATTACGTCCAGAAGATGATCCTAACCGGTCAACGCCTGGTCGTGTTCGGCAAGTCGCGTCTCCGCGGGCAGCGCATCTGCATGGAGCATCCTGAGTTTGAGGTGATCGAGAACGATGAGGAAATCTCGATCCATTTCCGGCGGATCACGCCGATCTATCCGGCGACCGAAGGGCTTTCCCAGCGCGTTCTGCGCAGTCTAATTTATCGGTTGCTCGGGGAATGCGAGCTGGACAGCCTAACCAACCTACTCCCCGAAAAACTCCTGACCGGTTCGGAGGAACCATGGCGGGAGATTCATTTCCCCGAAACCGACGAGACGCTCGCGCGGGCCCGGGAGAGCCTGGTCCTGGCGGAGTTCTTCGCGATGCAAATGCTGATTTCAGCCCGGCGGGTCCGTGCCCGGGCGCGGACGGGCGCGCCGCACTGCGGCCCGGGCGAATTGTTGGAGCAATTTCTCGCGACCCTGCCCTTTGCACTAACGAACGCGCAGACGCGGGTGATTGAGGAACTGCGCCGCGATCTGCGGTCCACCTTCCCGATGAACCGTCTCCTTCAGGGGGATGTTGGTTCGGGCAAAACAGTGGTCGCCATTGCAGCCATGCTGCTTGCCATCGAATCGGGGACCCAAGCCGCACTGATGGCGCCGACGCAAATCCTGGCGGAGCAGCATTACGAGGTGCTGTGTCGTTGGCTGGAACCGTTAGGCGTGAGGGTCGCTCTGCGCACCGCGATGCGGAAGGAAGATGCCTTGCCACTATTCGCCAACGCGCGAAGCCCGGGTAGCACGGGCTGGCAGCCCGTCGTGCCGGAGAGTTTCTCCGGCACCTCCAGGCCGTCACAGGTCCGTTGTGCGAAACGCAACCTCCCGCACTTCGAGCGTCCATGGGGGAAATATGCCGTTACCTTCGCGACTCGAAGCAAGCGAGTCCTGACGCCAGTCGAGCGCCAGATCGTTCTCGAGTCGCTTCTCTACTGGAATGACCGTCGTTACGTGCTCTATGCGGCCTGCGTCATGCCGGATCATGTTCACCTCTTGCTCGAGCCGGGGATTAAGGAAACAGCCGCGGACGGGAACGCCGTTTTCTTTTCGTTAGGCGAAATTTTCCGTAGTATCAAACGGCATACCGCGCGGGAGATTAACAAGACGGCCGGGGCAACCGGATCAGTTTGGGAGGAGGAATGGTTCGATCGGCTCATTCGCTCCGAGCGAGATTTGCAGGAGAAATTCGATTACATCGTGCGCAATCCGTTCGATAGGGGATTGGATGAGAAGGGGCCGTATCCGTGGGTTTGGTTTCCCGGAATCTCCAACGATCAGCCTGCGGGCGGGCGGCGCGCAGACTGCACGCCGCGACGGGCTGACAGCCCGTGCTACCCGGAAAAGGCTGCGGGCGAGGTCTTCGTCGGCACCCATGCACTACTCTTTCAGCCGGAGGGGCTGGAGAATCCGGGGCTGGTGGTGATCGATGAGCAGCACAAATTTGGCGTCGCCCAACGCGGTCGCCTCACGACCCGGGAGCCGGCCCCCCACGTGCTCGTGATGACGGCCACACCTATTCCGCGGACACTAACGATGACTCTTTACGGGGACCTGGATGTCTCAACCATCGATGAAATGCCCGCCGGCCGGGGGCGCATCGTGACCGCGGTTCGGCCGGAGGAGAAGTTACCCGATGTGCTCGCGTTTTTTCGCCGCGAACTCGAGGCCGGACGACAGGCCTATGTGGTCTACCCCTTGATCGAGGAAAGCGACAAGCTCGAAGCCAAGGCCGCCACGGCGGAATTTGAAAAATGGCAGGACCGTTTGCAGCCCTTTGCCTGCGAACTCCTCCACGGCCGCATCCCCGCACCGGAAAAGCAGGCCCGGATGGAGCGCTTTCGGTCCGGCCGAACGAAAGTCTTGATCAGCACGACGGTGATCGAGGTCGGGGTCGACGTGCCTAACGCCACCATCATGCTGATCGAAAACGCCGAGCGTTTCGGTCTCGCCCAACTTCATCAGCTCCGCGGCCGAATCGGACGCGGGCCACACAAGTCGTATTGCATTTTGCTTCATTCCGATTCCTCGCCCGAGACGATCTCGAAGCTCGCGGTCCTGGAAGAAACAAGCAACGGTTTCGAAGTGGCGGAGGCAGATTGGCGACTGCGTGGCCCGGGCGATGTGCTCGGGACGGCGCAGAGTGGGTTGCCGGCGCTCAAGCTGGGCAATCTCATCGCGGATGCCAGGTTAATGCAACGCGCCCGGGCCACAGCGATCGAAATCCTGGAGAGGGACCCGCATTTGCAAAAGCCCGAGAATCAACGTTTCCGTTTGTTAGTTGTCGAACAAGAGGGCAAAGGCTTTGCCCACGTCAGTTGATGAAAAATTTACTCAAGTTCCTTCTCCTCGTCCTGGTGCTCAGCGCCGGTGTTTCACTCCTCTACGACTACCAGTTGCATCGTGGTCAGCTCAGTTTTACTTCGCCGACCACGCCGGAAAAATATACCCTGGCGAACAAAGCGCCGGTCGAGACAAAAGAGATCGCCAGTCTCACTGCGCTAAGCAACGAGCGACGCAAGCTGGTCGCGAGCGTGGTTACCTCGGTCGTGAGCGTTAAGACGAGCAAGCGCATTCAGCGGCCTCAAGGCCTCGATCCATTCGATTTTTTCCGGGGAAATGCACGTTCCTACCGCGGCCCTGAGGAGGATGCGCTCGTCCAGAATTCGCTCGGCTCGGGTGTAATCCTGACCAAGGAAGGTCACATTATTACGAACAACCACGTGGTTGATCGGGTGGATGAAATTCAGGTGCAGCTAAGCGACGGACGGACCCGCAAAGCCCGACTCATTGGGTCGGATACCGAACTGGACGTGGCGGTCCTGAAGATCGATGAACCGGGAGTGCAACCGCTCAAACTAGGCGACTCCGACACGGTCCAAGCCGGCGACTTTGTCCTCGCGGTCGGCAATCCCTTCGGGTTCGAAGAGACGGTAACCGAAGGAATCATCAGCTCGAAAGGACGCCCGAATCGGATTGACGGGTTCGGCGATTATTTGCAGACCGATGCGGCAATCAATCCCGGGAACAGCGGTGGGCCATTGATCAATCTCGAGGGCGAAGTCATCGGGATCAACACCGCGATCATTTCCCGCAGCGGCACTTCCTCGGGCATCGGCTTCGCCATTCCCTCAAACACCGTGCGGATGGCGCTTGAAAGTTTGCTCAAGAAGGGCCGGATCATTCGCGGCTATCTCGGGATCGAAACCACCGGGTTTGAGCCGGGGCAGGTCAATGCGACCAACAACTCCGGCGTGCCGGTGGTTCGAGTGATCCCCGATTCGCCGGCGGCCGACGCGAACATTCGACGTGGCGATATCATCCTGAAATTTGATGGCCACGATGTGCATAACATTGCGGAACTGCGGCGGCTGGTATCGCAAACCGAACTGGACCGCAAAGTAGATGTGGAGGTAAAGCGGGGCGGGCAGCAGCTTACCTTGTCGACCAAGCTGAGGGAGCAGCCAGCCGATTATCAGCTGGCGCGGTCCTCGCAGCCGAATCAGCCGGACCAAGACCAGGCACCCGGCCCTAACGAACCAGATACGGACCAGCCCGATCGCGGTTCCGGAAACGGGGTGCTGGATTCTCTCGAAGTGCGGGATTTAACCCCGCAACTGGCGCAGCGTCTCGGCGTGCCCCCGGGGGTGCAGGGGGTGGTCATCGCGCAGGTAGGATCCGACGCCGCCGGGGGCCAGTTACGCGCGGGCGATGTGATTGAAGCGATCAATCAGACCCCGATCGAATCTGTGCAGGATTATCAGCAGATTATTGCATCGCTCGACCCAAGTAAGCCCCACGTGCTTTCAGTTTGTCGCCATCGCACCCGTTCCTTTGTGGTCATCCAGCCACAATAGCTCGCGACCAGACTCTTTTTTTATTCTCCTGCGCGCAATCGCCGCCTCAGTTACGAATTGGTGAATAAGGCCTGGGCGTTTGCAGTCCAAGCCGCTGTCACACCAAACACCATGAAACGAATCTTATTTGCATTGACTTTGGTCGGTCTCCTCCTTCCCCTGACATCGCGCGTGCAGGCGGCAACGGAGGTTTCCATTAACTTCTTTTACGATAACCTGTCTCCCTACGGCAGTTGGTATGAGGTGGCTGATTATGGCTACTGTTTTCAGCCGAGCGTAGCAATAGATAACGCTGACTGGCGGCCTTATTCCGACGGTTACTGGGCCTACACCGACGCCGGTTGGACCTGGGTCTCTTACGAGGACTTCGGCTGGGCGACTTATCACTATGGTCGCTGGGCCTTGATCGCTGATCTGGGCTGGATTTGGGTGCCGGGTTACGAATGGGGTCCGGCCTGGGTCTCCTGGCGGACCGGGGGAGATTACATCGGTTGGGCGCCGTTGCCCCCCGCTGCTCCGGCAGTTTACGAAGGGCGGGTTATCACCGGGCGTGTCGACATCGAGTTCGACATCGGCCCCACCTATTACAACTTTATCGAGTTGCGTTACATTGGCGAGCCGGTTCTCCGGCGTCATATCATGCCGCCAACCCAGAATGTCACGATCATCAATCGGACGGTGAACGTGACCAACATCACTTACAATAACTCGGTGGTGAATGTCTACGGACCCGACATCAATCAGATCAACCAGTACTCGACCCGCCCCGTGCAACGGCTAACTCTACGGCGTGAAACCCAGGTCGATGCTAATGTCGTTCAGAGTGCAAGGCAGACAAACCTGAACCGGGTTAGTGGGAACGAGCTGACCGTGATCGCGCCCCCGGTCCAAAAACCGCAGCAACAGGTCGCGCCCAAGCAGGTCAAACGAAAGGTTGAAAAGCCAAAGGTCGAGCGTGGGTGGCAGGGCGTGGCTAATCGCCAGCAGCTTCAGGAACAAATGAAGAACGAAAACGCGCAGAATGCGCCTACACCGAGCCGCCAGTCTGGAAAAGCACGGGGCGCTGAAAACGCGGCAAACCAGCCTAACGAGAATAAAGCCGCAAAAGAGGCGCAGACCGTCCAACAGCCCGAAGCGAAACCCCGAGACCAGGAACAGAGTGCTCAGTGGCAAGATCAGGGTCAGCGTCAAATGACGCGTCAGCCACGCCAGCGACCTGGTCAGGAGGAGCGGAACGCGTCTCCGACAGAACAAACGCGGGAAGAAAATGCCGGCCAGGGAGCGGCGCAAGAACGTCGGGCAGGTGGCCAGCGACGCGCGCGCGAGCAGCAGGATGCCGAAAATCAAAACGCGGCCGAAACTCGGCAGCAAAACCGCGGACAAGCGGGGCAGGAAGGCCGGCAGCGGCGGCGACAGGCAGCGCAGGAAACTCAGCAACAGCGGGAACCAACGGGGCAGGAAGCCCGACAGCGTGGACAAGGAGGGCGCGAAGCTCAGCAGCAAGAGGAACAGACTCAGACACGTCGCCCACGGGAGCAGAAAGAGCAGCAGGCCGAGACACGTCGTCCGAGGGAGCAGCGAGAGGAGCAGGCTCAGACACGTCGTCCAAGGGAGCAGAAAGAACAGGAGCAGCCAAGCCCACGGGAGCAAGCCTCGCAACAACGGGAGGAACGCGGGCGGGAGAGTCGCAGGCAATCTCGCGAAAACGCGCCGCAGGCCCGGCCACAAAATTCTCGTCCCGAGGCTGACCAGGAGGATAACCAGCAGCGGAAGGGGAGAAGGCCAAAACCGGAAGAAACTCCGCCTTCACCCTAACGAGTATAAGCTTTAAGAAGCAGCGACCCTGGCGGAGAAATTCGCCGGGGTCGTTGCGTTCCTAGATAGCGCGAGTGAAATAAAGTAAAATCGCGCCCGCTGTGCTTCGTTCGAAGCGAGTCGAAGAAGCGGGGCCCAGGGTGCAATGAACGACCCTTTCTCCCGATCCCCGTCGACAGGCTCAGGGCAGGCTCTCGACCCCTTCGACTTCGCTCAGGACAGGCTTTTGCTCGGGTTGACTGCGGCTACGGTTTTGTTTAAAACGCCCTACAGTAACTCAGCGATCTGCACCGCATTGAGAGCTGCGCCTTTGAGAAGCTGATCGCCCGCTACCCAAAGACTAAGCCCATTCTCCAGCGCACAATCGACCCGCAACCGACCCACCTGGCAGCGATCCTTACCGGCGACCGACAGTGGCAGCGGGTAAAGGTTTTTTCCCGGTTCGTCGACCAGGTCAATTCCAGGCGCTTTCGCCAGGGCGTTGCGGGCCGCATCGATCGAGACTGGGCGGGTAAATTGGGCGCTCAGCGCGACGGAATGAGCGCGATAGACCGGTACCCGCACACAAGTAACCGAGGCGCGAAAATCCGGCAGATGCATCATTTTCCGGCCCTCATTCTGGAGCTTCATTTCCTCTTTCGTGTAGCCGTTCTCGAGAAAGGAATCGACCTGCGGAAGAACGTTAAACGCGATTGGATGTGGATAGACTTCGGCGGGCGCGGCACCACCTTCGACGCTCGCGGCAATTTGTCGCCGTAACTCATCGATCGCCCGAGCGCCGCTTCCGGAAACGGCTTGGTAACTTGCCGCAAAAACCCGGCAAAGCCCAAAGACCCGGTGCAACGGATAGAGCGCCATCAGCGCCACCGCAGTCGTGCAATTTGGGTTTGCGATGATCCCGCGGTGCCCGCGAACATCTTCCGGATTGATTTCCGGAATAACCAGCGGAACCTTCGGCTCCATCCGAAAAGCCGAAGAGTTGTCGATCACCACTGCGCCGGCGTTCCGCGCAATCGGCGCAAATTCCACGGCCAGGATTGAGCCGCAACTAAAAAATGCCAGGTCGATCCCGGCAAATGAATTGCGCGTCAGCGCTTCGACCGAATATTCGCGCGCACGAAATTCCAGTTTCTTCCCGAGGGAGCGGGGTGACGCGAGGAGTCGCAAGTCGGTTACTGGAAAGTCTCGCCGCTCCATCACCCGAAGCAGTTCTACCCCAACTGCCCCGGTCGCGCCCACGACCGCGACGTGATAGCTTTTCGACATCGCGAGCGCAGCTTATCGTTCGCGTCTCGAGATGCAAACCGACGCCCCGATGATCCGGATTTCCATTGGCGAGCAGCGTCTTGATCTGCTCGTCGGCGAGGAAGTGCTGGCAACCTATCCAGTTTCCACCTCGCGTTTCGGCCTCGGTTCGGAGGAAGGGAGCTTCAAGACACCGCTCGGGCGATTCCGGATCGGGGAGAAGATTGGGGCCGAAATGCCGATCGGGACCATCTTTCGCGGTCGGGTCCCGCTCGCCGCCGAGGATCTTTTGCCGCCGAGCGAGGATCTGATCACGTCGCGCATTCTCTGGCTCGACGGCTTGGAGCCAGCGAATGCAAATACCCGCGACCGCTTTATTTATATCCACGGCACCAGACACGAAGAGCTTGTCGGCCAGCCGGCGAGCCACGGCTGTGTGCGAATGCGCAATGCCGACATCGTCGCCCTCTTCGACCAAGTGCCGGTGGGAGCGGAAGTTCGGATTGAGAGCTAAAGAGAAGACCTACAAAAAAAGGCCGAGAATTTCGTTGCGCGCACCGGCATCCCCGCCTAAACAGTCGGCAGCAACCTGCGAGGAAGGGAGGCGAGTTTATAGTGAAATTTGTCAAACTGATCATGATTGTGGCCGTGGCCGCCGGTGCACTGAGCTTGGGTGCATGCGCGCAAAAGAAGGAGACGATGTCGACCCAGTCGACTGCGACCACCGGATACTCGAAGTAGTCTTGCACCGGCGGTTCGCCTCCGACCGGACAACTTTAACCAAGAGGCCAGGCCGTGGTTTGCGGCCTGGCCTTTTTCTTTTCTAGCCAGCAGACTGCTGGCGCTGCCTAGCACACGGTGGATTTAATCCGCGACAGGCCGAGGTGGAATTCCAAAACGCTTCGTAGTATTTCGCTCTAATGCTTCGCCTCAGCGGACAGCGCCTGCAGCTCGCCGAGATCGCCCGCGTCGCGGCCAATCGCGAAACGGTCGGAATCGCCGCTGAGGCCCACTCCGCTATTCACGCCTCACGCCGCGTGATCGAGGAAATCGTCGCGCGAGGGCAGGTCATCTACGGGGTGAGCACTGGGTTCGGGAAACTGGTCGATGTTCAGATTCCTCCCGATAAACTCGAACAGCTGCAGGTCAACCTCGTGCGCAGCCATGCCTGCGGGGTTGGCGCTCCCCTTTCCGAGCCCGAAGTACGCGCGATGATGTTACTCCGCGCCAACGTCCTCACCCTTGGCTTCAGCGGAATCCGATTGGAAGTGATCCAGCTGGTGGTCGAAATGCTCAACCGCCGGGTCTGGCCCGTTATCCCAGAGAAAGGCTCGGTCGGCGCGAGTGGTGATCTTGCGCCGCTCGCGCATCTGGCGCTCTCGCTCCTCGGCGAAGGCGAAGCGTTTTTCAAGAGCGAACGGCTGCTCGCGGCGGAGGCGCTGCAAGGCGCCGGCCTCGCGCCGACTGGTCTACACGCCAAGGAAGGCCTCGCCCTCCTCAACGGCACCCAGGCGATGCACGCCGTAGGCGGCCTCGCGCTCTTGCGCGCACAGCGGCTCGCGCGCGTGGCCGATCTGGCCGGGGCAATGACTTTGGAAGCCTTGAAGGGAACCCCGGTTGCCTTCGATGAGCGAATCCACGCCGCCCGTCCCCACCAAGGACAACTGAGGGTCGCGCGCCATCTGCGCGACCTTTTGCGCGAGAGTGAAATTCGTGCCTCCCACGAGCATGATGACCCGCGCGTGCAGGATGCCTACAGCCTGCGTTGCATGCCGCAGGTGCACGGCGCGGTGCGCGGCGCGCTTGACCATTGCGAAGAAGTTTTCGCCGTCGAATCAGCCTCCGCGACCGATAACCCGCTCGTCTTCTCCGATAACGGCGATGTTCTTTCCGGCGGCAATTTTCATGGCGCGCCGCTTGCCCTCGCGCTCGATTACGCGGCCATCGTGCTGACCGATCTGATGAGCATTAGTGAACGGCGGATCGAGCGCCTGACCAACCCAGACACGAACGAAGGCCTGCCGGCCTTTCTCGCGCAGCAGCCAGGAATGCAATCCGGCTTCATGATTCCGCATGTGGTCGCGGTTGCGCTCCTGAACGAGGCGAAAGTGTTGGCCCACCCGGCGAGCGTCGACAACCTGCCTACGTCGGCTGGCAAGGAAGATCATGTCTCGATGGGCATGACCGCCGCGCTCAAGCTCCGGACCATCGTGGAAAACGCGGAGCATTTACTGGCCATCGAACTGCTCGCCGCGGCCGAAGGATTGGAGTTTCGCCGTCCGCTGAAGGCGGGTCTCGGCGTCGAGCGCGCCTTCGCGCAGTTGCGCACGATCGCTCCGCGGGTCAACGAAGACCGGGTCCTTGCTTCCGATATCGCAAAGGTTGCGCAAGCAATTCAGAGCGGCCATTTCAACTTTGAAAACGACATATAAAGCGCCTGACGATATGACCGAGAAACGAACCATCCGCGCCCCGAGAGGCAAAGAGATTAGTTGCAAAGGCTGGCAGCAGGAAGCCGCCCTCCGCATGCTGATGAACAACCTCGATCCCGAGGTCGCGGAGAAACCCGAAGACCTGATCGTTTACGGCGGGACCGGTCGCGCCGCGCGCAGTTGGGAAGCCTTCGATGCCATCGTCAGTTCGCTCCGCGGACTGGAGAACGATGAGACGCTGCTCGTGCAATCGGGCAAACCGGTCGGTGTCTTCCGCACCCACGAGGAAGCGCCTCGCGTCCTGATCGCCAATTCCAACCTCGTCGGTCATTGGTCGAACTACCCCGAATTCAACCGGCTCGAAAAACTTGGCCTAACGATGTATGGCCAGATGACCGCGGGGTCCTGGATTTATATCGCCAGCCAGGGAATCGTGCAGGGTACCTTCGAAACCTTCGCCGCGGCGGGGGTGAAACATTTCGGCGGCTCGCTCGAAGGGAAACTTCTGGTCACCGGCGGCCTGGGTGGAATGGGCGGCGCGCAGCCACTCGCCGCGACGATGAACGGGGCACGCTGTTTGGGGATTGAAGTCGATCCGGCGCGAATCGAGAAACGCCTAACGAGCGGCTATTGCGACAGGATTGCCCATTCGCTCGATGAAGCTCTGAAGATGCTCGAAAGCAAAGAGGCAATCTCCGTCGGGCTGGTCGGGAACTGCGCCGATCTTCTGCCCGAAATGGTGCAGCGCGGGATCGTGCCCGACGTCCTGACCGACCAGACGAGCGCGCACGACCCACTCAACGGTTATGTGCCTAACGGAATGTCGCTGGGCGCCGCGCTTCAACTGCGGAGTGACAACCCCGAGGAATATATCAAGCGCTCGATGGCCGCGATGGCCCGGCACGTGGAAGCGATGCTCGCCCTGCAAAAGAAGGGCGCGATCACGTTTGATTACGGGAACAACATTCGGACCCAGGCAAAGAAGGCCGGCTGCGAAAAAGCCTTCGATATTCCGGGATTCGTTCCGGAATACATCCGCCCGCTCTTCTGCGAAGGAAAAGGCCCTTTTCGCTGGGTCGCCTTGAGCGGCGATCCAAAAGACATCGCGCGGACGGATGAGCTGGCGCTCGAACTTTTCCCCGAGGACAAGACCCTCGCGCGATGGATGAAGCTGGCGCGGAAGCGCATCCAGTTCCAGGGATTGCCCGCGCGCATCTGCTGGCTCGGTTACGGGGCGCGAGCGGAGTTTGGGCTGGCCATGAATGCGCTGGTCAGGCGCGGCGAAATCAGCGCCCCAATCGTGATCGGCCGCGATCATCTCGACACTGGGTCGGTCGCTTCACCCTTCCGCGAAACCGAAGGGATGCTCGATGGGAGCGACGCGATCGCCGACTGGCCCTTGCTCAACGCGCTGGTCAACACCGCGGCCGGCGCCTCCTGGACTTCGATTCACAACGGCGGCGGCGTTGGCATTGGCTATTCGCAACACGCCGGAATGGTCGTGGTCGCCGACGGCACCGACAGCGCGAAACGCCGGCTCGAGCGGGTCCTGACGAGCGACCCCGGAATGGGCATCATCCGGCACGCCGACGCCGGCTATTCCAAGGCGATCAAGTTCGCCGAGACGCAGGGCATCGAAATCCCGTTGACGCCGCGGGCGCGAGACTAACGAGTAACTCGACAAGGAGTAACGGGGCGCTACACTGGCATCGATGGATCTCTCTGCACAGCGCAATGCAATCCGCGATCTTTGCCGGCGCTATCGAGTGGAACGGTTGTATCTCTTTGGCTCCGCCGCGAATGGAGAACGTTTCAAGTCCGAGCGCAGCGATCTCGATTTTTTAGTGACCCTGGAAGATCGGCCCGCCGTGGAATATGCGGAAAACTATCTCGGGCTCGCCCGCGGCTTCGAGCAGTTGTTTGACCGGGCGGTTGACCTCGTGACGGAAAGCTCCATCCGCAACCGCTATTTCCGCGAGGCGATTGAGGCCCAGCGGCAACTCGTCTATGATCGTCGCGACGAAAAAGCTCCTGCTTGACGTACGCGAGGCGGGCGAAAGCATTCTTCAAATTCCGGCCGGGAAAACGTTGGCTGAATACTCCCGCAGCCGTGTTCTTCGGCGCGCGGTGGAGCGCGAGTTCGAAATCATCGGTGAAGCCCTCAACCGCCTCGCGCAGATCGATCCCGTCACAGCGGCATCGGTTTCTGAGTTGCGCAAAATCGTCGATTTCCGCAACCGCATCATTCACGGTTACGATACGATTGATGACACGGTGGTATGGGGCGTGACCGAAAAGAGCCTGCCACCGGGAGTGAAAGAGATCACGGTTTTGCTTCGGCCAGAAGGAGGATAGGAGATAGCTGCATGCAAAAGTTGATCGAATGCGTTCCGAATTTCTCCGAAGGCCGCGACCTCGGGGTGATCAGGCAGATCACGAATGCGATCGAGAGCGTCGAAGGCGTTTCCCTGCTGGATGTTGATCCGGGGGCGAGCACGAATCGGACGGTGGTGACTTTCGTGGGTGCGCCAGAAGCGGTCGTGGAAGGCGCGTTTCGCGGCATCCAAAAAGCGGCCGAGCTGATCGACATGCGCAAACAGAAAGGAGCGCACCCGCGTATGGGCGCGACGGATGTTTGTCCTTTCATCCCGGTGAGTGAGGTGAGCTGGGAGGAAGCGATTGCATGCGCGAAATCGTTAGGCAAACGAGTCGCACAGGAGCTGAAGATTCCGATTTATCTCTACGAGCGCGCCGCCAGTTCGCCCGAGCGCTCGAATCTCTCGGTTATCCGCGCTGGCGAGTACGAAGGATTTTTCGAGAAGATCAAGCAGCCGCAGTGGAAGCCGGATTTCGGTCCGGCGGTTTTCAATGAACGCTCCGGCGCGAGCGTGATCGGAGCGCGGGATTTTCTCATCGCCTATAACGTCAACCTCAATACCAGGTCCGTGCGTCGCGCGAACTCGGTCGCGTTTGATGTCCGCGAGCAAGGTCGATTTAAGACCGAGGACGGTAGCCCGACTGGGAAAAAGGTGCTCGATGAAAACGGAGAGCCGGTGCGCGTCCCTGGAATGCTCAAACACGTGAAGGGGATCGGCTGGTATGTCGAAGAATACGGCATCGCCCAGGTGTCGATGAATTTGACGAATATCAGCGAGACGCCGCTCCACGCGGCCTTCGACGCCTGCTGCCGGTCGGCCGAGCAGCGCGGGCTGCGGGTGACCGGTTCCGAGATCGTCGGGATGGTGCCGAAGAAATCTCTCCTCGAGGCCGGGCGTTTTTTTCTCCGGCGACAGAACTGGTCGGAAGGCGCGTCGGAAGAAGCGCTGATCGATCTGGCAATTCGCTCCATGGGCCTGAGTGAGCTGAAGCCGTTCGATCCGAAGGAAAAAGTAATCGAATACCGGATGGAAAAGGCCGCGGGGAAACCGCTCGTCCGGCTAAACCTCCGCCAGTTTTGCAATGAAACTCTGAGCGACTCGCCCGCGCCCGGCGGCGGCTCGGTCGCGGCCTTGCTCGGCGCGCTCGGGGCGTCGTTAGGCGGGATGGTCGCCAATCTTTCCGCCGGCAAACGGGGCTGGGACGACCAGCTGGAATTCTTCAGCGAGTGGGCAGTGAAAGCGCAGCAGTTGAAAGACGAGCTGCTTTTTCTGGTCGATGAAGACACGGCCGCGTTCAACAAGGTGATGACGGCTTTCGCTTTGCCAAAGGAGTCCGCGGAAGACAAAGCCGAGCGAACCAAAGCCATCCGGGCCGCGAATCAACACGCCGCCGAAATTCCGCTCCGGGTGATGGAAACGGCCAGCCGTTCCTACGATCTGCTTAAGGCGATGGCGGAGAAGGGCAACCCGGCATCGATTTCCGATGTTGGGGTCGGGCTGCTTGCGACCCGGGCGTCTATCGAAGGCGCCGGGATGAACGTGCGCATCAATCTCTCGGGACTGAAGGACGAAAACGTCAAAGCCGGTTTGCAGGCCAGGATGAGCCGGCTGATCGCGGAATCGGAAGCTCGCTTCAACGCCGCCCAGGAAATCGTGGCCGCTAAGCTCTAGTCGGCCTCCGGTTCGTCACACTGGAACGGGGCGACCAGCCCGCGAGACGCCTGTGCTACCCCGACCAACTGGCACCCCTGCTCGACGAAACCAAAGGATCGCGGCAGATTCGGCGGCGTGAGTTCGATTGCTCTCTTACACGCCGCTCAGCTGCTGACTCTCGCCGGACCATCCCGGCCGCGGGTTGGGCCGGAGCTAGGCGAGCTCGCGATCATAAAGGACGGCGGAATGCTGATCCGCGACGGGATCATCTCGGCGGTAGACTCCTCCCACCAAATCGCGCGCCAGTTGCCTGACGACTGCGAGATAGTCGAAGCCGGCGGACGTGTCGCTTTTCCCGGCTTCGTCGATGCACATGCCCATCCCGTCTTCGGTGGAAATCGAGTCGATGAATTTGAGCTGCGCGCCCGGGGGGCGACCTACGAAGAGATCGCGGCCAGCGGCGGCGGGATTCGTTCCACTGTCGGCCAAACGCGCGCGGCGAGCGAGGACGAACTGCTCGCGCAGGCACAGAAGCGAGTCTCACAAATCCTCCGCTGCGGCACCACGACGATGGAAGCGAAGTCGGGTTACGGCCTCACGACTAACGACGAGCTGAAGCTGCTGCGGGTGATTCGCCGCCTCAATGAAACTACCCCGCTGGAGCTGGTCCCGACCTTTCTTGGCGCTCACGCCATGCCGGAGGAATTCAACGGGCGGGTGTCGGAATACGTCGATCTGGTGGTCGAGGAGATGATTCCCGAAGTCGTTAGGCTGGATCTGGCCGAATACTGCGACATCTTTTGCGAGGGCGGCTATTTCGATGTCGCCACCGCCGGCCGCATCCTCCGGGCGGCCAAGGCGTCTGGGTTGCAGCTGCGGATGCACGCCGATCAGCTCACCAATTCCGGCGGCGCTGCCCTCGCGGCCGAGTTGGGCGCAGTTACCGCGGATCATCTCGAGCAAACAGAAGAGGAGGGGATCGCGGCGATGAGGGCGGCCGGCGTACAGCCGGTCCTATTGCCGGGCTCGGTGTATGCGCTCGGAAAAACGCGTTACCCGAGAGCGCGTGCGATGATCGAGGCCGGGCTTGCGGTGGTGCTCGCGACCGACTTCAACCCCGGTTCCTCGCCCACGCCCTCGATCCCGATGGTGCTCTCGCTCGCGGCCACCCAGATGAAGCTCACTCCAGCCGAGGGTATGAGCGCGACGACGATCAACGCCGCCTACAGTCTCGGTCGCGGCCACCGGGTTGGATCGCTCGAGGTGGGAAAGCTGGCAAATTTCTGCATCTTCGACTGCACCGATTATCGCGAGATCGCCTATTGGTTTGGCATTCCACTGATCGAGTCGGTTTTCATTCGCGGGTCGCGCGTTGTTTAAGAATGTCATCCCGAGCGGCGGAGCGCGGCGAAGGACCTCACCAGCGGAGCTTGTGGGTTCCGTCCGAACGGAAAGCGAGGATTGCATCGGAAAGGTCCCTTGCCGTCTTCGAGCCTCGGGATGACAAAAGGGGGAGCGGCTGAGGATAACAACTCTGAGTCACGCTTTGCTTCTTGGTTTTGCTCGCTGGTTTGCGCCGGCTTTCGCGCGCCGGTAACGTGAATGCGAATGAAGGTCGAAGTAGAGAGCCAGCCCCACTGCGTCGCCACGCTGAAAATCGAGTTGCCGCCCTCGGAGGTGACAAAGGAGTGGGACGCGATCGCGAACAACTTTGCCGCTCATGCCCGCATCCCCGGCTATCGTCCGGGCAAAGCGCCAAAGCGGGTGATCGAAGCCAAGTTTCGCAAGGACATTCAGGATGAACTGACTAAGAAACTCGTCTCCAAGAGTTATCACCAGGCCGTCGAGCAGGAAAACTTGCGAGTCGTTTCCCTGACGAACCTCGAAGACGTCGAATTTGGCGAGGACCGCTCGATGCGTTTTCGCGCCACGGTTGTGACGGCGCCGGAGTTCGAGCTGCCGGACTACAAGGGAATTCCCCTCCAGTTGCCCGATACGAACGTGACCCCGACGGAAATCGATGCCGCGGTCGAGCGTCTGCGGGAGCAATCGGCCGATTTTGTGGATGTGCCGGAACGCGGCCTGGCGCTGGAAGATTTCGCGGTGATCGATTTCAGCGGCACGGTCGACGGAAGACCGATCGCGGAGCTGGCCCCGAAGGCGAGCAAGAACCTTCAGGGCGGCAAAAAATTCTGGCTCCGGCTCGCGCCGGGAAACTTCCTGCCGGGTTTTGTCGAACAACTGATCGGTCTCAAGCCTGACGAATCACGCCCGGTAGCGGTCGAGTTCCCTAACAACTTCCCGGCGACCGAGCTGGCCGGTAAAAAAGCCGAGTACGACGTGACCGTGCGCGAGATCAAGCAGCGCGTTCTCCCCCCGGTGGACGACGCCTTTGCCGCGAAATGGATGCCGGGCAAGAACCTGGAAGAATTGCGCCACGCTCTCGAACGCCAGATCGAGCACGAAAAAGAACACGAGCGGGAGCACGCTCGCGAAGCGCAGGTCGTCCGGTTCTTGAGTGAACGAATTCAGTTTGAGCTGCCGCCGAATCTTTTGAAAAACGAAACACGCAACGCCCTCGCCGAATTGGTGCAGCGAAACCGGGAGCGCGGCGTTCCGGATGAAGCCCTCAAGGAAAAAGAACAGGAGCTGATCCAGGCGGCAGCCGGCTTCGCGGGGCACCGACTAAAAACAAATTTCATCCTGCACCGGATCGCCGAGCTGGAAAAAATACGGGTCACCCGGGAGGACGTGGACGAGCGCATCCGGCACCAGGCGATGCATGCCAATGTTCCCCCTGAGAAAATGCGCCAGGAAATCGAGAAACACGATGGAATGACCGGCCTCGTGGAGCAGATCCTGCTGGCCAAGACAATTGATTTCCTCGGCTCGAATGCTACCATCGAGAGCGTGCCTGAGCCGACGCTGAGGGAAGCGCCTAACGAATCAAAATGACAGAAAATCGCGACACCAACCTCTCTCAATCCGTCCTCGTTCCGATGGTTGTGGAACAGACCGGGCGCGGCGAACGGAGCTATGATATTTACTCGCGTCTCCTCAAGGATCGGATCGTTTTTATCGGGACACCGATTGACGATCACATCGCCAACCTGGTGATCGCCCAGCTTCTTTTCCTCCAGATGGAGGACGGAAAAAAAGACATCAACCTTTACATCAACTCGCCCGGCGGCTCGGTCTCATCCGGGCTGGCGATTTACGACACGATGCAGTTTTTGACCTGCGATGTGACCACTTACTGCCTGGGGATGGCGGCGAGCATGG
>Ga0081539_10001729_pt1 | contig 34886 bp, 33 predicted proteins | sample TabmetS4T2R2_FD_71023 | JGI IMG/M metagenome (GOLD analysis project Ga0081539, IMG submission 71023) | Tabebuia heterophylla rhizosphere microbial communities from the University of Puerto Rico - S4T2R2 | ecosystem: Host-associated > Plants > Roots > Rhizosphere ... | reverse complement strand
ACGCGCTGTGGTGGCCAGCGACCGCCCATCTGAAGTTCAACCACCGACAACGACCCCGCCCACCTCGACTCTGACGATGCGCCAGGCCTGACCGGCCAGCGGGCCCGGCAGGTTCACGATCCGCAGCTGCGCGGTACCGAGCCTCTCCAGCGTGACGAGACGCTGGGACGTCGATGGCACCAGACCCAGGACTTGGCCGCGCACGGTCTCGCGCCGGACGACCTCGATGGCGACCACGAACGAACCAGAATCCTGGGAGGGCTTGGCAGTCCAGACGACGCTGTCCAACGGCCGCTCAGGATCGATGCCCGACCCGCCGGACACGGCCGACAAGCGGACGAGATCGTTGCGGAGGCTCGAAAGCTGAGTCGCCCACGCGTCGCCGATGAGCTCGCCATCCGCCGGCGGGGCTTCCAGGAGCGCCATCGCGGCCTCGATCCGACCGGATCGCCACGCCGTGACGTAGTCGGCCAGGACGGTGCCCGGATCAGCTGCCCGGGCCGCCGAGCTCCAGAAGACCGTCGACAGGATGACCGCGACCGGCGCCAGCCAGAGGAGGTCGAGGCCGCCGGCGGCTCGGGGGCGAACGTCGAGGGCTCGATGACGGCGCGCGGCCACTCGATACGCGTGGACAGCCACGACCGCCCAAGAGGCGAGAACCAAAGCCCCGAGCAGGAACACGAGCCAAGCATTCGTACCGACAGATGCGGCGGGACCGATCAGGACGAGGGTCGCCGCGGCCGCCACCTGGGCGATCGGAAGCAACAGGCCTCGCCGGTCACCGGCCGCAAGCTGCCCCCAACCCCAGACGATGAGCGATCGTCGCAGGGCTCCCTGCGGACTGACCAACCGCGGCGGCGGCAGGTCGCTCGGGATCGGCGGCTGGTTTGGGAGGGGGTTGTCGAGATGGGAAGCCGGGCCAGGAACGCCAGCGACGGGCGCGGTGCGCGCCTCAGCGGGCGTCGGCGGTCTCCGGTTCTCCGATCAGCTGGCCATGGAGGAGCTGCTCGCAGTCGCTGCGGCCGATCGCGATGACCTTGTCCCCCTCGCGCAAGAGGGTCTCGGGCCGGAGCGGTGTCGCGATGCCGTCGCGGATGTAGGCGAAGAGCGAACAGCCTTCCGGGATCGACAGGTCCTTCGGCGCCCGACCAACCGCCGGCGAACCGGGCTGGAGGTGAGCCTCGATGATCTCGAGCTCGCCGCCACCGAGCGCCGCCAGGTGGAGCAACTCATGGACCGGGATGTCCTGCTCGATCGAGCCGAGGATCATCCTCGTCGGGCTGATGAGCTCATCGACGCCGAGGTGCTTGAACAGCTCCTCGTTCTTCGGGTTGTTGACGCGGGCGATCGTTCGCGGGACGTCAAAGTGGTGCTTCGCCATCTGGCAGATGACGAGGTTGTCCTCGTCGTCGCCGGTGACGGCGGCCACGATGTCGGCGCGGTTAGCGCCGGCTTCGGCCAGGTACTTGCCCTCGCAGCCGTCGTGGGCGATGACGATCGAGCCGATCTCGTCGGCGATCTGGTCGGCCCGCTCGCGGTCCTTCTCCATGAGCACGACCTCATGGCCCGATTCGATCAGCTCCTTGGCGAGGTAATAGCCGACCTTCCCGCCACCGATCACAAGCACGAACATGTCCTAACTCTCCTCGGCGCCTGCCCGGGCGCCTGCTGCCGGTGTCGCGGTCTGCTCGCTCTCCGGTGCGGGCTGCTCGGTCGCGGCGCCGCCGGCTGTCGCAATCTCCCCGGGTTCGGCGCCGAGATCAATCGCCGAGCGATCGGCTTCCTCGGCGACGGTGTCGTGATGCTCGCCGCCGTGATGCTGGCCCGTCGGCGGATAGATGCCCGGATCGCCCGAGACGCCCAGGCCGACGTAGCCGGCGACGGCGTCGCGCATGAGCATCGTGCGGCAGAGGGTCCCGATCCCGAGGCTCGAATATGCCTTCGCCCGGAGTGGGTCGTTGATCTTGGCGATGACCTGGCGCGCACCGAGCACCTCGCTCGCGAGCTGGGCCGCCATCACGTTGCGATTGTCGCCCTCGGTCATTGCGATGAAGATGTCGGCATCCTCGGCGCCGGCCCGCCGCAATGTGTCCTCGTCGGTGCCATCGCCGCGCACCGCGGCGCCCCGGAAGGTGTCCGGCAGACGATCGAAGGCCCGCGTCGAGACGTCGAGGATGATCACGTCGTAGCCACCCGACTCGAGGAGCTCGGCGAGCTCGGCCCCGACCCGGCCGCAACCGACGATCACGCCCTTCACGCCGATGCCTCGAGCATCGGCTCACGGACGATCCATACAGCGCATGGCGCGTTCTTCAACACGTAGGGAATTGTCCTCCCGATCGCAAAGTCCCCGCCGAAGCGGCGGCGGTAGGGCAGCCCGAGGACGAGCAGGTCGGCTTCCCGCTCAACGGCCTCGTCGACCAGTGCCGCCCCGACGTCGCGTGCCTGAAGCAGCACCGGTTCGAGTCGATGCTTGCTCTCCTCGGCGACAGCCTCGGCCATGTCGAGGACCCGTTGCGCCTCCTCCGAGCTGCCGGCGATATCGGCGTCGAGGGGGAGCGTCCAGTCGATCTCGACGACGTGGACCGCCACGAGCTCGGCTTTGTTGTTCCGGGCAAGGTCGCTGATGAGGCGAACCACGCGGGCGTCGCTGGTGCCACCGTTGAGAGCGATCACGGCACGCCGGAATGTTGGGCTCTGGGCTTCGGGCACTGCCGGGCAGTTACCTCAGGATGGTGGGCACGACATCGCGGCCGATGAGCCGTCGCCGCGGATCACCCGTGCACGCGCGCCGGTCACGATACCACCGGCGGTCCTGTGGGCGACGAGCCCGGTACGGCTTTGTCCTCGCGTCGATACGGCACATTGACGACGACCGTGTGCGGCCGCCCAAGGAGCAGCGTCCGAAGCCGCTTGGCCGACTGGTTGTAGAGGATCCGCTCCCACCAGCTGCGGGCCACGTACTCGGGGATCACGACGAACGTGATCGGTGCCTCCTTGTCGGGCGGCCACGCGTGGTCGAGGACGTCCAGGTAGGCGAGGAGTGGTCCGGCGAGGGCGCGATAGGGCGACTCCACGACGACGAGCGGGACGCCCGGGACCTGCTTCTCCCATTGGGCGCGCACCTGGAGGGCGTCGTCCGGATCGTCGGAGATGAAGACCGCGCGGACGTCGTCGCCGATCGAGCGCCCCACGTTGACCGCCTGAACGACGGCCCGGTTCAGGCCCGGGATCGGGATGATGACGCGCTCCTCGCGGTGGGGCTCCCTCACGACGAGTCCGGGCCGGACCGCCAACTGCTCGTTCGAGGCGCGGTACTGGCGGCTGATGAACAGCATGATCGCAACGAGGATCGGGATGAGGATCACGACGAGGTACGCGCCATCCGTGAACTTCACGGAGGCGACGACGACCAGCACGACGAACGTCAGGACGGCCCCGAAGGCGTTGATCGCCGCGCGCCACAGCCAACCCGACTCGCGGACTTCGCGCCAGTGCTTGACCATCCCGATCTGGGACAGCGTGAAGCAGACGAACACGCCAACCGAGTAGAGCGGGATCAGGGCGTGCGTGTCGCCGCCGAAAGCGAAGAGGATGGCGAAGGCGATCGCTGCCAGGAGCACGATCCCCCAGCTGTACGACAGGCGATCACCGCGGAACGAGAACTGGCGCGGCATGAAGCCGTCCGTCGCGAGGATGGCCGCCAGCCGCGGGAAGGCATTGAAGCTCGTATTCGCCGCGAGGAACAGGATCAGGGCCGTGCTCACTGCGAAGAGTACGAACAGGAGGGAGCCCTCGCCGAAGGTCACACCCGCCACCAGGGCCACAACGGATCCGCCGCCCGGTCCGGTCGGGAGGATGTGGAACGCGTTGGCAACCACCGTGATCCCGACGAAGAGGATGCCGAGGAGGATGGCCATCGAAGCCATCGTGTTCGCCGCGTTCTTCGATTCGGGCGGCTTGAAAGCCGGCACCCCGTTCGCGATCGCCTCGACGCCCGTGAGGGCCACGGAACCGCCGGCGAACGCTTTGAGCAGCAGGAAGAGACCGAGGCTTTCCGTTGCCGGCGGAACGAACACGCTCGCCTGCTGGACGGGTGTCGCAGTACCGGTGCCGATCCGGTAGAGACCGATCGCCACCATCGTCAGCGCCAGACCGACGAAGAGATACGTCGGGACCGCAAAGATGTTGCCCGACTCTCGCAGGCCTCGGAGGTTGCCGATCGTGATGAGGGAGATCGACACGAAGGCGATCTCGATCCGGTAGTCGTAGACCGCCGGCACGACGGACTGGATCTGCTCGATCGCTGAAGCTGTCGAGACCGCGACCGTCATGACGTAGTCGATGAGGAGCGACGCCGCCGCGATGAGCCCGAGGAGCTGCGACAGGTTCTCGCGGGCGACGACGTAGGCGCCGCCGCCGTTCGGATAGGCGCGGCACACCTGGCGGTATGAGATCGCCACGACCGTCAGGAGCCCCGCGATCGCAATCGAGATCCCGATCGAATAGGCGATGGCGATCGAGCCGGCCGCGATGAGGACCTTGAGGATCTCCTCCGTCGCGTAGGCCGAGGAGCTGATGGCGTCGGAGCTGAAGATCGCGAGGGCCTTCTTCTTCGCAAGGCGCTCGCCAATCTCCTCTTCCGACGCCAGTGGCCGGCCGATGAGGACGCCCTTGAGCCGGGCCACGACCCGGCCGGCCGGCGTGAGTGGCTGGCTCGCCGCCGCTTTCGCGACGAGCTGTCCGGGGCCCATGTATCGGAAATACGGCGAATGGGGCCGAGCCACCCGGACTCGACGGTCGCCGGGCTTCATGCCCTGGATCGGGCGCCGACCGCCGATCACGGTTGCCCGGCGACCGCTGGCGTCGCCCGCGAGCCCGTGACGATGTGGATCTCCATCTCGGGCAGGCGCTCGGCGAGCACTTCGGGCAACGACGATCGTGCCCACCGCAGCAGCCCGGCCCGGCGCCGGTGCGTGATGAACAGATGGGTGATCCGGCGCGAGCGCGCGACGTGTTCCAGCCCCGAGACGAGTCCTGGCGCCCTGTAGCGCACCACCTCGGCGCCGAGGTCGGCCGCATAGCGCGTGTTGTCGACCAGGCGATCCGCAGCAGCCCGCGACCGCGCGTCATCGGCAGGCGTCTCGATGACAACCGCGGCGAGGGTTGCATGAGCCGCACCGGCGAGTTGAGCGGCGCGCCGTACGGTCTGGCGGGTCGCGGTCCGGTCGTCGACGACGACCAGGATGCGTTCGCCGTGCGAGATCCAGGATTTGCCAGATCCCTGTGTCAGGCCGCGTTCGAGCTGCTCGTCCAGACGCCGGGTAAGGAACCGGAGCGCCAGCTCCCGTAGCGCGACGAGAGTGGCTTCCGAGTAGAACGCGTCGAGAACAGAAGCCGCGCGACTCGGCGGGTAGATCTCGCCACGGGCGACGCGATCCCGAAGGTCGGCCGCGCCTACGTCGACAAGCTCGATCTCGTCCGCCGTGTCGACGACCCCGCGCGGGACCCGATCGAGGATCGGTCCACCGGTGATCGTCTCGGCAGCTTCGGCGACAGGATCCATCTGGCCGATGTCGGCCGTTGCGATGACGTCGATGCCGAGATCCCGCAGGTCTTCGACCTGCTGCCAACGGAATTGGTGCTCACTGCCGGGTGCGTTCCGATGTCCGAGATCGTCGATGAGAACGACCCCAGGACGCCGGTCAGCAACCGCGGCCGTGTCGAGCTCCTCGACGACCAGGTCGCGATGCTCGAGCCGCCGGGGCGGAACGATTTCGAGCCCGGCGAGCATTGTGAGTGTTCGGGCCGGGGCATCTGCGTCGACGATCCCGACGACGACATCCGCTCCGTGATTCACACGCTGATGGGCCTCCGAGAGCATCCGGTAGGTCTTTCCGGCTCCCGGCGCGATGCCGAGCAGGATCCGCAGGCGTCCGCGCGGCGGGGCCGGCACGCTCTCCGATCCCGGATCGGCGTCGCTGACCATCACGCTTCGCCGCCGGCCACGGGCAGGAGCCGATCGATGGCGGACATGAGCGCCGGGATCGGGAACGGCTTCGGTAGATAGCCCGCCACGGCGAATTCCCGGAGCCGGCGCTGAGGAACGTCCGTGGCAGTCGTCACCACGACGGGCGGTGACCCGGACTCGACATACGCGCCGTCCCGGAGCAGGTCCCAGCCGGTCGCGCCGGGCAGGTTGATGTCGAGGATGACGAGGCCGGGTCGCAAACCTGAGCGCAGCATGCGGGCCGCGTCCTCTTCGGACTCCACGACCGTCACGGACAGCCGGTGGGCGCTCAGGTAGCGCTCCAGGGTTTCGGCGAGGACGGCGTCATCCTCCACGAGGAGGATCGAACGTTCGCCCTCGGCCGCCTCATCCATCGGCGAGGACCGCGATGTCGCAGCCGGAATGATCAAACCGCCACAAGGCTTCGAGGCGGACCCTGCCCACCGTCCGGGGGTCCGAGGGCCGGGCCATGATCTGGCGACCGAAGTTGAGCCCGGCCACGACGACCCGCGACGCCGCACCAGCCATCACGAACTCGACGGCGCTGTCTACGAGCTCGAGCTCGTGGTCGATCGACGAACGCGTCTCTGGCGCGTCGATCGACTCTCGCTGTTCAGCCATGGCCGCAGCGTCCCACCGAGCCCCAAGAGGGACCCGAGCTGTCAGCGGCGGGAGACGCTCAAGAAATGCTCAAGTCCGGCGATTCGATTCGGTAGCCGACGCCGGGCTCCGAGACGATCATCTCGGCGACCTTGCCGGTGGGGTCGGCGGCGGCCAGCTTGCGGCGGATCTGGCTGACGTAGACATGGACGTAGTGGGCCTCGTCGCTGTAGTTCGTGCCCCATACAGCCCGCAGGAGCCGGCCGCGGGTGACGACCCGACCCGCATGGGCGAGCAGGACCTTGAGCAGCTCGAACTCGCGCGGCGCCAGCGGGACCACCTCGTCGCGGACCTGGACGACATGGCGGGCCGGGTCCAGCGTGAGCGCCCCAACCCGCACGACGCCGCTCTCGTCGGCCGCGGGACCGCCGGCGCGGCGAAGGACCGCCCGGATCCGCGCGTACAACTCCCCGAGCGCAAACGGCTTGGTGACGTAGTCGTCGGCGCCCAGCTCCAGCGCCTCGATCTTGTCGCGCTCCCGGTCTCGTGCCGAGAGCACGAGGATCGGTGTCGTGGCCTCGTTGCGGATCCGCCGAACGACCGCCGTGCCATCGATGTCCGGTAGACCCAGGTCGACGAGCACGAGGTCGGGTCGCCGGCGTTCCCAGGCCAACAGTGCCTCCGCGCCGGTCACCGCCTCCTCGACCCGAAATCCGTGCGCGTCGAGGTCCCGGGCGAGGGCACGCCGCGTATCGTCGTCGTCCTCGACGAGCAGAAGGTTCAGTACCGCTCGATCCTCGCCTCGGCGATCGGCCGGCATTCAGGAGGCCCTCGCATCAGTCGGCTGCGTAAGCTCGCTGTCGTTGGCCGACGCGGGGGCCGGCCCCACGGGGACCGCGTCGGCAGGCAGCTCGATGGTGATCGCCAGCCCGCCGAGCTCGCTGGGACCCGCGCTAACACGGCCGCTCATTGCTTCGACAAGCCCGCGGACGACGGTCAGGCCGATGCCCGTGCCCCTGCGCGAGCCCTCCCCGGGCCGGGGCACGCGATAGAACTTGTCGAAGATGCGGTTGAGGGTCGCTGCCGGCACGCCAGGTCCGCCGTCCTCGATGACCAGCCGCACGCGGCCCGGCTCCTCGGCCGCGGCGCTGATCCGGATCGGCGCGCCGTCGGGCGTGTACTTGATCGCGTTCTCGATGACGTTCGTCAGGGCCTGATCGATGAATGTCGCGTCGACGCTCACGGGCGGGAGCTCGGCCGGGATCTCCACGGTGAGGACGCGGCTTCCGAGTACCGGCCGCAACCGGGCGACCGACGTCGCGACGAGGTCCTCCAGCGAATATGGTTCGAACTCCGCCCGTAGGCCGCCGGCCTCGATGCGGCTCACGTCGAGGAGGTTGGTGACCAGGCGATTCAGCCGATCGGCCTCTCGATCGATCGTTGTCACGATCGCTGCCTCGTCCTCTGCCGACCACCCAACCGACCGGTCCATGAGGCTGCCGGCCGCCGCCCGGATCGACGCAAGCGGCGTTCGCAGGTCGTGTGAGACCGAATCGAGGAGCGCCGACTTCAGGGCGTCGCTGCGACGCGCCAGCTCGGCACTCGTCGCCTCGGCCCGGAGGCGATCCTGCTCGACGGCCTGACCGATCTGGTCGGCCGCGGCAGCGAGCATCCGAGTCTCCTCGGACCGTGGGATGCCGGCCTCCCGTTGGCGGGCTGCCCAGAGGGCGCCGAGCGTCCTGCCGCCGGCCTCGATGGCGACCCGGAAGACGTTCCGACCGCTCACCGTGCCATCGTCGCGGGTCACCGGGCTTCGGACGCGCGTCCAGCGCGGCTGTGAAGGGCCCGGAGCACGCTGCAGGACGTGGTACGTCGAGGGACGCGGCTGCGGAGCATCCGGCTCGCTATCGGCAAACGGACGCTCGACACCACCTTCGGTCGTCAGCGCGATCCAGACGCGCTCCATCCGTCCCTCGCGGCGCAGGGCGTCCGCGATCTCGCCCGCCGCCGATGCAGTTTCGTCCCGGGAGGCGAGGGCCCGGCTCACCTCGACGAGGGCCCGCGCTTCGCGCTCCCGATGCTCCGCCGCCTCGGCGCGGTTGCGCTGGCCGGCCGCCAGCTGGCCGACGACCGAGCCGACGACCAGGAGTAACACGACGGTGACCCATTCCCCCGGATCGACCACCGAGAACGTGTAGAGAGGTTCGGTGAACAGGTACGTGTAGAGCAGGAACGCCGCGATGCTCGCAGCGGTCGCGGCGAGCGTGCCGAATGCCACCGCCGCGGCGACGACGGCAAGGAGGTAGACAGCGGACGCATTGGCGACCCTCGCGTCCTGCTCGATGACCGCGACAAGGGCGGTGGTGGCTGCCAGCGCGCCGGCCGTCCCGAGGACGGCCACTCCCAGCCACCGCCAGTCGATGGTCAGCTGCCCTCGCATGGGTGGATCGTAGTCCTCGATCCGGCCGCGACTCTCAGGTCAGGCCGACCCTGGGGGTCAGTGCGAGCGCCGGTACGGGACGTCGGCGATGACGGTGTGCTCCCGTCCGACGAGTGCCTCCTTGAGACGGCGCGCCTGCTGGTTGTAAAGGAGGCGGTCCCACCAATGGCGGGCGACGTACTCGGGCAGGACGACGATCGTGATCGGCTGAGGCTTGTCGGGCGGCCACGCCTTGTCGAGGACGTCGAGATACGCGACGACCGGCGAGACGATCGCTCGGTACGGTGATTCGACGATCACCAGCGGCACGTTCGGGAGTTGGCGCTCCCAGCGAAGGCGCAGACGATCGCCCTCCTCGCCGTCCTCGGTCACGAACACTGCTCGCACGTCGTCCGCGATCGAGCGCCCGAAGTTCACAGCCTGGACGACCGCTCGATTGATCCCGTTGACCGGGATGATCACGCGCTCCTCGCGGTTCGGGCCCTCGAAGACGAGGTCGTCGCGCACGTGCAGCTCGGCCGCCTGGGCGTCGTACTCACGCCGGATGAACAGCATCATCGCGACGAGCGTCGGGATCAGGAGGACGACGAACCATGCACCATCGAGGAACTTGAAGCCAGTGACGACGACCGCCACGACACCGGTCGTTACGCAGCCAACGGCGTTGACGGCCAGCCGGTAGCGCCAGCCTCGCGGCCGCGTCCGAAGCCAGTGCCGGAGCATGCCCGCCTGGCTGATCGTGAAGTCGATGAACACGCCGACCGCATAGAGCGGGATCAGCAGGTGCGTCCGCCCGCCGGCGACGAACACGAGTGATGCCGCGATGAGGCCGAGCAGGACGATACCGGTCGAGAACGCGAGCCGGTCGCCGCGAAAGCTGAACTGGCGCGGAAAGAAGCCGTCCGTCGCGAGCACGGCCGATAGCCTCGGGAACGCAGCGAACGAGGTATTCGCTGCCAGGAAGAGCAGCAGCGCGGTGAAGCCCTGGAACGCGTAGAACGCGAACGAGTCGCCGTAGACGCGCTGGGCGACCTGGGCAACGACGGTTTGGCGCGGGTTCTCGAGCGGGTACGTCCCGAAGCTCGTCGCCAGGAAGGTGATCCCAATGAACAGGGTGGCCAGGATGGCGGCCATGACCAGCAAGGTCAGCGCCGCGTTGCGTGACTCGGGTGGCTTGAATGCCGGTACACCTGTTGCGATCGCCTCCGTCCCGGTCAGGGCCACGGCTCCCGATGCGAACGCTCGCAGCAGAATGAAGACCCCGACGTTGCCGGCCGTGACAGTCGTCGCTTCGACGACCTCAGGCGGTGGCGGCGAGCCGCCCTCGCCAAGGACGACGATCCTGTACGCGCCGATCGCGATCATGGCGAGGGCACTGAACAGGAACAGGTACGTCGGGACGGCAAATATGTTGCCGGCCTCGCGCACGCCGCGGAGGTTCGCGAGCGTGATCAAGCCGATCGCGCCGACGCCGATGAGAACCCGCACGTTGTCGAGGTTCGGCACCGCCGACACGATCTGCTCGACCGCGGACGACGTCGAGACGGCCGCGGTGAGGTTGTAGTCGATCAGGAGCGCCGATGCCGCCACGAGCGACGCGAGCCGCCCGAAGTTCGCCTTCGAGACTGAATACGACCCACCACCCGTCGGATAGGCGATGCAGACCTGGCGATAACTGAACGCGACGACGGCCAGCAGCCCGGCGATCGAGATCGCGACGGGCAGCGAGAAGTTGAATGCCCACGCACCGGCGCCGGCGAGGATGAACGCGAGGACGATCTCCTCCGTCGCGTACGCGGATGAGCTGATCGCGTCGGAGCTGAAGATGGCGAGGGCCTTCGTCTTCGACAACCGCTCACCGATCTCCTCCTCGCTGTGGAGGGGACGGCCGATCGCGATGCCCTTGATGCGAGCCCAGAGCTTGCCGGTCGGCGTCGTCGGGAGGCTGGCGGCCTCCTTGGCGGTCAGCTGGCCCGGGCCGGTGTAGCGAAAGAAGGGAGAGTGAGGTCGCTCGACCCGCACGCGTCGATCGCCAAGTTTGCGGCCGGACAGCGGCCGTCTGCCGCCGATCATCGGGACCCGGCCGCGGATCGCCTGGCGTGGGCGCCCGGTAGACATTCGGACGACGTCACGTGCTGACGATACGGCACGTGGCCGCCGGCGTGGTCTGCTCTCTACCATTCGACCGTGCGCCAATGGCCGAGGCTCAGCGGACGCGTTCCTTGGAGAGGACTGGCCGTCGCGCTGCTCACGCTGCCCGGCGCGACGTTGATCATCGCCTTGCTCGAGAACAACGTTGGCTTGCCCAACGCATCGGCCGCGTACCTGGTCGCAGTAGTCGCGGTGGCTCTTGTGTCGGGGCCCATTGGTGCCGCCGTCGCGGCCGTACTCGCGGCGCTGCTCTACGACTTCCTCTTCACCGAGCCGTATTTCACGCTGACCATCAGCGACCCGGACGATTGGCTCAACGTCATCCTCCTGCTCTTCGTTGGGGTCGTGGTGGGCCAACTGGCCGCGCGGCAGCGGCTTCGAGCCGAGCAGGCCATCGTCCGGGAACGCGAGGCCCGGGCGCTGTTCCAGATCAGTCGGAGCCTCGCGACGAGGTCCTCGACAGCTCCAGTGCTGGCCGACATCGCGCAGGTCCTCGCGGCGAATACCCATCTGGATCGCGTCTGGCTGACCCTCACGGCCGACGGGCGGGATCGCAGCGTCGCGGACACCGGCTCCGGTCTCCCGCCCGACGCGAGATTCCACTCCGTACTCCGGCGAACGCCGGGTGACGCCCCAGCCGAATGGCTTCGCGTGCACGACACCACGCGAGCGCAAACGGGCTCCGAATCACCGCCGCGTGAGGCACGCGGCGCCATGTACAAGGTGAGGATCGAGGTCGGTGATCGCTCTCTCGGCTCGATCTGGGGTTGGCGTGAGCGCCGGGACGATGATCCGGATCGAACCGAACGCCGACTTCTCGCCGCCGCCGCAGACCAGATCGGTCAGGCGCTGACTCAGGACGCCCTCGCGACGCAGGCACAGGCGGCCGAGGTCGCGCGCCAGAGCGACGCCCTCAAGTCTTCGCTCCTGCAGGCGGTTTCGCATGATCTACGGACCCCGCTGGCGACGATCCGAACCGCGGCGGGCACGCTTCGACCCGAAAGCGGGCTCGCATCCGAAGAAAGGAAGGAGAGCGCCGAGGCGATCGAACGCGAGGTGGAGTACCTCGACCGGCTTGTCACGAACCTCCTCGACCTGGGCCGGATCGAGGCCGGCGCGCTTCGACCGGAGCTCGACGCCTTCGACCTCGAAGACCTCGTCGACAGAAGCGTGGCACGCCTGCGGTCGCGCCTCGAGGGCCGGCTGCTGGCCCTGGATCTGGAGGGCTCACCAGTGCTTGTCGACCCTGTTTTCGTCGATGAAGCGATCGGAAATTTGCTCGATAACTCGATCAGATACGCTCCGCCGGCCGCGACGATCCGGCTGACCTCGCAAGACCTCCCGGAGGACGGTTACGTCCGGCTGACCATCGAGGACAGCGGACCCGGTGTGGCGGAGGCGGACCTGGACCGGATCTTCGAGAAGTTCTACCGCGGTGCCGCAGGTGGCTCCACGCGTGTTGGCACCGGCGTCGGACTCGCCGTCGTGCGCGGCCTCGTCGAGGCGACAGGCGGACGTGTGACGGCGCGCCGCTCTGATCTGGGCGGGCTGGCAGTCGATCTCGATCTGCCCCGGGCCAGACTTCCCACGGAGCTGGCGGACCCGACATGAGGAGTCGGAGGCCGGCTACGGCCGGGGCCCGGGTGCTGGTTGTCGAGGACGATGATGAGACCCGGACCGTCCTCGTCCGCGAGCTGACAACTCGCGGCTACCTCGTCGAGGAGACGGCGACCGGCCGGGCCGCTCTCGAGCGCTGGGAAGCGCATCGCCCCGATGTCGTCCTCCTCGATCTCGGGTTGCCCGATCTCGATGGCCTGCAGGTGATCCGCCGGATCAGGCGGGACGCTCTGACCCCGATCGTCATCCTGTCCGGCCGATTCGCCGAGCAGGAGAAGGTCGCGGCTCTCGATGCCGGCGCCGACGACTACGTGACGAAACCGTTCGGGGTAGATGAGCTGAATGCCCGTCTGCGTGTCGCCCTCCGACACGCCGCAGGGCCCGAGGCCGTCGGGGAAGGTGAGCTCCGAGCCGGGCCGCTCGTCCTCGACGTTCCCCGCCATCAGGTCCGGGTCGATGGCGTCCATGTCGACCTGACACCACGCGAGTTCGAGATCCTCCGGGTCATGCTGATGAACCAGGGTCGTTTGATGACGAAGGGTCGTTTGCTGCGGGCCGTGTGGGGCGAGGCCTATCAGGCTGAGCACAGCTACGTGTACGTCCACGTCAGCCAGTTGCGCCGCAAGCTCGCCGCCGCTGATCCGGAGGGACGGCTGCGCGGCCTGATCGTGACCGAGCCGGGCGTGGGGTATCGCGTGGCGGAGGATATGGAGACGGAGACCTTAGACAAACCTTAGGCCGCGGACCACCCGCGGACGCCGTTCCATCTTGGACTCCGGCGCGACGCTCGGCTCATGAGAACCGGATTGCGCATGGGCAAGCGGGCAGCCAAGGTCGCCGACCGCGAGATGCGGCTCGTCCGCGAGGCGATCGAGATGGTCGCCACTGGCAGGTCGAGCCGCGTCATCCTCGCTGGGATCAGGTACGGCGCAGACCTCCTGGATCCGGCCCGCCGCCTTGCCCTCGAGGCGGGTGTGCGCGTCCTGGCCATGCGCCACGACGGCGACCCAGGGATCGACCTTTCCGTCGAGCGGATCCGGGAATGAGTGCAGCAGACGAGGACCAGGTCGCTTGGGCCGGTCGCGGGAGCGAACGGTGGATGCATCGATGATCGGCGGCCGGAGGGCGCTTCAGGGCCGCAAGGCGGCGGACAGGCGCGTCCGTGTCGAGCGTCCACATTCAGCCTATTTCCGCTATGCCGGACCGAACCAGCTCGTGGCCAAGGAGGCCGCGTCCATCCCCCGAACCAGTCTTGGGCGCGGGATGGCCCGCCTCCGCGGAGTCCTGTTTGGTCGTCCGCTCTCGATCCACGAGGAGTTGCGGGAGCGGCTGAACGTCATCACCGGCCTGCCGATCTTCGCCTCGGACAACATCTCGTCGTCGGCGTACGCAACCGAAGAGATCATGCGCGTGCTCGTCATCGCGGGTGCGGGCACGCTCGCCCTGACGATGCCGATCACGATCGGGATCGTGCTCGTCCTCGCGATCGTCGTCACGAGCTACCGCCAGACGATCGCTGCTTATCCGTCCGGGGGTGGCTCGTACATCGTGGCCAGCGACAACCTGGGCACGTTGCCAGGGCTGACCGCCGCCGCCGCGCTGCTGACCGACTATGTCCTGACGGTGGCCGTGTCCGTCGCGGCCGGCGTTCTGGCGCTCACGTCGATCGTGCCGGAGCTCTTCGACGGAAAGGTCATCGCCGGGGTCGTGATCATCGTCGTCATTGCGATGGTCAACCTTCGTGGAGTACGCGAGAGCGGCCTTGTTTTCAGCATTCCGACGTACGTGTATCTCGTCTCGATCTTCGGGCTGCTGGCGATTGGTCTGTTCCGTTTCGCGACCGGCACGATGCCCGACTACCAGGCGCCGGTCAGCTGGCTGAGCCAGGAGGCGGCGGAGCCGCTGGGCATTCTCCTGATCCTGCGGGCGTTCGCCTCGGGCTCGGTGGCCCTGACCGGCGTCGAGGCCGTCTCGAACGGCGTGCCCGCCTTCAAGCCACCCGAGGCTCGCAATGCACAGCAGGTCATCGTGCTCATGGGCACATTCTTCGGCCTGATCTTCCTGGGCATGAGTTTCCTTGCCGGGCAACTCGGCGTCCTGCCCGACCCGACCGAGCAGGAGACGGTCGTCAGTCAGATCACGCGGACATTCGTCGGAGCCGGGACGCCGTTCCACTACCTCGTTCAGGTCTCGACGGCAGTGCTGCTCGTCCTCGCCGCGAACACGTCGTTCGCCGATTTCCCGCGTTTGTCCAGCATCCTGGCGCGTGACGGCTTCCTGCCGCGCGTCTTCCAGTTCCGCGGCGATCGGCTCGCCTTCAACACGGGAATCGTGTTGCTGGCGATCGTCTCCGTCGCCCTCATCGTGGCCTTCCAGGGCAGCGTCACCGCCCTCATCCCGCTCTACACGGTCGGCGTGTTCATTGCCTTCACGTTGAGCCAGTCGGGCATGGTCCGCCGCTGGTGGCGGCTCAGATCCGAGCAGCCCGGCTGGCGCAAACGGGCTGTCATCAACGGGATCGGCGCCCTGACAACGGGCGTCGTGGCGATCGAGGTTGCCGCCTCGAAGTTCGCTCTCGGCGCGTGGGTCGTCCTCGTACTCATGCCCGTGCTCATTGCGATCATGCTGTTCATCCATCGCCAGTACCAGGCGTCGGCGCGGAAGCTCGCATTCCGCGAGGACATCGTGGTGCCCGCTCCGAATCGCGAGGAGCGCGTCGTCATTCCGGTGCCCGGCATCAATCGCGCCGTCGTCCAGGCGGTGAATGTCGCTCGCTCAGTGGCGGACGACGCGCGGGCGGTGCTGGTCTCCGACGATCCGCTGGAGGCAAACCGGATCCGGGAGCGCTGGGAGCGGCAACTTCCAGACGTCCCCCTCGTCGTCGTGGAGTCTCCGTACAGAGCGCTCGTGGGACCGCTGCTCGCCTACCTCGACGTTCTCGACGACGCCTGGCCGCCGGACAAGAAGGAGCCCATCACCTTCGTCGTCATCCCCGAATACGTCGCGCGCAGCTGGTGGGAGCGGATCCTTTACAACCAGTCGGCGAGGCGCCTCCGAGCGGCGCTCCTCGGCCGCCACCACACCGTCGTCGTGAACGTCCCGTACCGTCGCGAGGACGAATAGGCGCTCCTCGGTCGGGGGTCGCGGTCGCGGCATCCGTCGTTGCCCCGGCGCACCACGGAGTTGTTGCAGCGGGCTAACAAGCGCCCTTACAGGATTGACATCGCCTTTCCGAAGGCGCATATCGAATCGCAGGAGCGCGCCCCGCCCGCGGGGGAGGCGTCCGCGCGCCGAAACCATCACCCTGGCGACCGTTCGTGACCTGGAGGGGTCGATCGGCATCCGCCGAGACGGTCGGTTTCATGTTCCCCGAACGGGGAAAGGAGGAGACGTCGTGAAACGTCGCCGGTCGATTGCGCCCCGCGTGGCGATCGCCCTCGCCCTGAGCTCGCTCCTGCTCGCGAGCTTCAGCGCAGGTGTCGACGCGGCATCGCGCTCGGCCATCCCCGGGACGAAACCGTCCTGGGCTACCTCGAAGGCGCTCGTCCGTCATGCGAACGCCAATCAGACAGTCGGCTTCCGGCTGTACCTCGGCTGGCGCAATGCCGACGCCGCGGTCGCGCTGGCCAAGGCCGTTTCGAACCCCAGGAGCGCCAAGTACCGCCAGTTCCTGACACCGACCCAGTTCCGGGCCCAGTTCGCACCGACAGCCTCGCAGGTGGCGTCCGTCCAGAACTGGCTGAAGTCGAGCGGCTTCAAGGTCACCCACACGCCGCTGAACCGCCACTTCGTGGCTGCTTCCGGCACGGTCACCCAGGTCGAAAAGGCATTCGGCACGACCCTCAACATCTACAAGGCGAACGGCCTTCAGGTCCGCGCGCCGTCGACCAACCTCAGTGTCCCGAGCTCGATCGCGGGCTATGTCAGCGGCGCGGTCGGCATCGACGAGAGCTACGAATTCGTCCACTCGAACACCCGAGCGGACAAGAACGCCCCGCCAAGTGCGGGCTTCCGAAATTCGCCGCCCCTCTCCGACTACTGGGCGCAGCTGACCTCGCCGTATGCCTATCCGGCCGGCTTCACGGACGTCTCCTCACCGGCGACGGCCTCGTGGACGGTGCGCGGATACACGCCGGCGCAGATCAAGGGCGCGTATGGCATCAGCGGCTTCGACGGCGCGGGCCAGACGGTCGCGGTCATCGACGCGTACGCGTCGCCGACGATCGTCTCCGACGTCAACACCTGGTCCACGCGACGCGGCCTGCCGACGCTCACGCCCGGTCAGTTCACGCAGGTGGTTCCGCCCGGCATCTTCCGGCGGCCCCAGAACCCCGCGCAGGATCCGCAGGGTTGGTACGGCGAGGAGACGCTTGATATCGAGGCCGTCCACGGTATGGCACCCGCGGCGAAGATCGTCTACGTCGGCGCGCCGAACAACTACCAGGACCTCGACGCATCGCTGAACCATGTCGTCGATCGCGGGCTCGCGCAGATCGTGACGAACTCGTACGGGTTCCACGGCGAGTTCCTGCCGCCCGGCTTCATCAAGCCGTACGAACAGACCCTCATCCAGGCCGCGATCGAGGGCATCGGCGTGTACTTCTCGTCCGGTGACAGCGGCGATGAGACGTCGGTGCTGGGTGTCGCATCACCCGACTGGCCAGCCTCCAGCCCGTGGGTGACCGCGGTCGGTGGCACGGCGATTGGCATCAGCCAGGCCAACACTCGCGTCCTCGAGACCGGGTGGGGCACCTCCACCTACGCGTGCAACACGACGACCCTGGCCTGCACCCGCGCCGCGTGGCTGTACGGCTCGGGTGGTGGCGACAGCCGGATCTTCGCCAAGCCCTCGTATCAGTCAGGGCTGAGCGGGTCGGTGCGTCGTGTGCCCGATGTTGCGGCGCTCGGCGATCCGCAGACCGGCTTCCTCGTCGGCCAGACGCAGACCTTCCCCGAGGGTGCGTCGTACGACGAGTACCGGATCGGCGGCACGAGTCTGTCGAGCCCGATCTTCGCGGGTCTCATGGCCCTCGCCGATCAGGCAGCCGGCGAGCCGCATGGCTTCGCCAACCCGCTGTTCTATGCCCACCCGGGCGCGTTCTATGACGTGCTCTCGGTGAAGACAGCGGTCGCCCGCCGGAACTTCAACAACAGCGTCGACGCCAGCGCGGGGACATCCGACTTCCTGCGGACGTTCGACGACTACTCGGGCTCACCGACCCAGCACACGGGTCCCGGTTGGGACAACGTGACGGGTCTCGGGACCCCGGGTGCCAGCTTCCTGGCAACCTTCGGCCAGTAGGAATCGCGGCCGGCACTTCGCCGGCGCAGAGCAGCAGGGCCGCCGAGCAATCGGCGGCCTTTCTGTTGCCGACGCCGTCGGCGACGCTGTTGGTACGTGGGCGGCTGGGTGTGGCTGTTCGCGCCCGCGGTGCTCACTAGGTGAGCATCGTGAGCATTAAGGGCGACCCGTTACGGCTTCATCCGAGCCTTATCGCCGCGCGTGCTCACTGCATGGTCATCGCATGCAGGAGTCAATAGATAAGGTCCGATTGCAGGCGCCGTGGCCAGGTTGAACCGCGCATAGCGTCTTGCGGGCGGTCATTTGCCCATGGAGCGAGCATCACGATCGATAAGGCGTCGTGGCGAGCGGGCGAAATCAAGGCGGGATCGAGGCTTCTGCGTCGGATGCTCATGGAGCGAGCACCACGATCGATAAGGGTTGCGCCGAGACCGCCCAACTCCACGGCAACTGAGGCTTGTCCGCCGGATGCCCATGGAGCGAGCATCCCGACCCCCCGAGCCGCCGTTGGGCTAGATGCCGTATGCCAACCGCGCGACGAGCCGGTCCGGCAGTCGCTGCTTCGCCATAGCCTCCTGAACCGCCGCGATGTCGTAGGTGACCCGCGACCACGTACACGTTTGGGCGTCGGTGTCGATGACCATGTAGCTCGCGAGCGGATTGCCATCGCGCGGCTGCCCAACGCTGCCCGGGTTGAGGAGCACTCGGCGCTCGTCGAGGTCGAGCCTCGAGCCATCGCCGGGACTGACGGCCTCGACCCGACCGTCGTCCGAGCGCCAACAGATCGGGATGTGGGTATGGCCGTGCAGCCCGTACGGCGTATCGATCGTCGCGAGGTTCGCGCGGGCGACCGGCATCGAGGTGATGTACTCCCAGATCGGGTCCCGTGGGCTGCCGTGGACGAGCGTGAACGAGTCCTCGGTACGGGTCTTCGGCAGCGTATCGAGCCACGCCAACGTCGTCGACGAGATGTGCTTGCGCGTCCACTCCATGGCGGCGCGAGCGTCGGTGTTGAAGTAGTTGATCTCGTCGCCACCGGCGGCCGCGGCGTCGTGGTTGCCACGCACGCCGATCGCCCCCAACTCCCTCAGCCGACCGACGACCGCATCCGGTTCGGGACCGTAGCCGACGACGTCACCGAGGTGCCAGACTGCGTCAACGCTGCCAGCCGAGGCCAGGACCGCGTCCAGGGCGACGATGTTGGAATGAATGTCCGACAGGACCGCGATCCGCATCGTCGGTGAGCCTAGCAGGCAAATGCCGGACGGCCGGCCCCGACGGAAGCACGTCTACCAAGGGCGCCGTCTTCGAACAGCTGGATCGCGCGGCCAGCCGGAGGGCGTGGGACTCGACTTCCGGACGAACACGAGCCGGTGACCTGGTAGAACCGAGGCGCCGGATTCGACGATCTCGATCGTGCCGCTACCGAGCGCGTCGACCGCCCGCCGGCCCGCCGCCAGCTCGGCATCGATCTCGCCGCGTTTCCACGCGACGAGCCAGCCACCGACCGCGAGCAGCGGGAACGCGAGCTCCACGAGGTCGGCGAGGTCTGCGACCGCCCGCGCCACGACGGCGGGCCATCGCTCGCGCTGGCCGGCATCAACAGCCAGCGTCTCGGCGCGCACGGCTGCGACCGCGAGGCCCTCCCGTCCTGCCAGCCCCACGGCCGCCTCGAGGAACGCGGCCTTCTTGACGATCGACTCGACGAGGAGAGCCGTGCGAGCCGGCAGGGCGAGCGCGAGCGGCAACCCGGGAAACCCGCCGCCGCTGCCGAGATCGACGAACGCGTCGATGCCGCGCTCGCGCACGGGCTCGAGCGCCGTGAGGCTGTTGAGGACGTGGAGATGGGCGATTTCGACCGGCTCGCGGATGGCGGTCAGGTTGATCGCTGCGTTCCAGGCCAACAGAAGTCGAACGTGGTCGTCGATCGCCCGCCGGACGTCGACGCTAAGATCGAAACCGAGGACCGTGAGGCCTTCGTCGAGCGCATGGTCGTACGCGGCGGGTAAGAGAGGGAGGTCCGTGACACGCGTCGGGAGCGGTTCTCGCTGACGGCTCAGGCACTCCTCCTCATGAGTGCGCCCGCCGCCGTCCGTGAGAGCCGCCCCCGGCGTGGTCCTGTCGCGCACCGCGGGCTGGGTCGGTCTTCCCTGACTCGGTCGGTTCTCGGCCGGGTTTCCCCGTGCCCCTCGCGAGCCTGGTTACCCTCCTCGAGGACCCAGGTGCGGATGCCGGAAGTTACGGCCGGGCTGGACGAGTGTCAACGCGGTTATCCACGAATCCACCGCCCCTCCGGGAACTTGTGGATAAGGACAGCCTCGGAGTCCACCGCACTGCACGGGACCGGCCGCCTGGTGAGCCGCCCCGCGAGCGATGGGTGTGCGTTACGCGGGACTCGGATCCGTCCTGCGAGACGCGAGACCGTCGATCGCTCGGAGCCGCGGTCGGGACTCGCCGCCCGGGGGTGCCGCCGCCGGCGAAGAGCTGACGAACTCGGGACCGGACGACACGACGAGTTCCGGTCGCGAACGACGGCTGACGCGGTCGCCACCGACCCGCAGCACCGTGTCGACGGCCGATGCCGGGCCCGCGATGGCCCGCAAGACGGCGCGCTCCTCGAGGCCGACCTCCTGGGCGGCCACGACCCGTTCGAGCGTTCGTGCGATCTCCTCCTCGGGAGCACCCGCAGGACCCGGCAGGACGAGGACGAAGCTCGAGCCCGAACCGGGCACCGATGCGACCTCGAGATCGCCGTCCATGCGGCGTGCCAGGTCGCGGGCGATCGGCAGGCCGAGACCCGTGCCCGTGATCTTCTCGTGACCCGCGAGCCGGTAGAAGCGATCGAAGATCCGGGGCCGATCGTCGGGCAGGATGCCGGACCCCTCGTCGCGCACGACGGCGACCGCGACGGAGCCTTCGAACCACGCTTCGAGCTCGATCGTGGATCCGGACGGGGCGAACTTCAGAGCGTTGCCAACGAGGTTGGTGAGGATCTGCTCCACTCGTCGCCGATCCCCGGTAGCGGAGCGGAGGCGGGGCGGGAGGCTGGCCTTGAGCTCGACGCCGCGGGTCATCGCGACGGGTGTCAGCCCACCGACGACCCGGCTCGCAGCCTCGGCCAGCGAGAATGGGCCGATCTCCAGCCGAACTGTCCCGGACTCGAGACGCGACAATTCGAGGAGATCGCCGACGAGCTCGCCCATCGTGTCGACGATCTGACGGCTCCGCTCGAGGAAGTCGAGCTCGTCCGTCTCGTCGGCAACCTGGCCATTGAGGATGAGCTCGAGGTAGCCGGACAGGCCCGTCAGCGGCGTCCGGAGCTCGTGGGCGACGGTCGAGACGAACCTGTTTCGCTCGGCCTCACTCGAGCGAAGGGCCTGCAGCTCTCGCTGTGTCGCGATCTGATGCGTCACGAGAGCGAGCGCGACGGCTGCGTGTCGGGCGAGCTGGGGCGGGAGGTTCGATTCGAGCGCGCTTGCCATCTGTGCGTCCGCGAAGTCGAAGCCGAGGACGACGCCTCCGGCGGAGGGGATGGGCAGCGACGCGTAGTGCTTCTCGCCCGAGCCCTTCGGCCCCGCCCGCCCGGCCCGGTTGCCGGTCGCGGCGACGACGATCGAGATCTCGGCGATGCCGGACGCGGCTCGGTGGGAGCGTGGCCGCGGAGCCCAGGCATCGAGCCAGGCCGCCAGCTCGCGCGCATGCTCTTCGCCCTCGTCGGGCTCATCCTCCGCGCGCGCAACGGCGACGCGGCGAGTCTCGCCATCGGCAAGGACGGCCGCACGACGCGCGTGAACAGTTCGCGCAAGAAGGTCGAGCAGGCCCGCCAATCGCTCCTCGGGGCTGCTGTCCGTCGCGAGCACGTCGAGGGAGCGGGCCAGGAGCGTCGTCTCGCGATGCGCAAGCTGGTCAGAAGCTCGACGGAAGGTCTCCCGCCGTTCGACGAACGGTTTTGGCGCTGCGACGAGAGGGGGGTCGACGCGGCTCTGCGTCGGGTGGTTATCGGTCATGGCTCCAGAGTGGGCGCGGGTTCTGCGGGCAGGACGGTGTTCGGCGCGTGCGCCCCCGACTGTGGTGTGATCGTGTCACTTGGTGGAGCCGTGGCGGAACCACCCGCTTGCGTATGCCCGTCACCCGGAAGTACCGGCTCACGGTCCCGCATCTGCGGGATGCCCGCCGGGTTCCGCCAGGCGACGCCCGTCCTTGAGCGGGCGATCAGGCGGAGCGCGCTCCCGTCCTGACCGGTCGGCCGAGCGTCCTGCGCACGACGTCGATGACCTCGTCGACGTACTTGTCCGCTTCGCCCCTTTCGGCGGCGGTCCGGACGCAGCCCTGGACGTGGTCCTCGAGGACCAGCACCGCAAGCGCATCCACCGCCGCGCGGAGGGCGGCGGTCTGCTGGAGGATGTCGACGCAGTACTCCTCGCGCTCGATCATGCGGGCGATGCCTCGGACCTGGCCCTCCATCCGGCTCAGCCGCCGGACGAGTTGGGCTTTGTCCTTGGAGTACGCGTGACGGAACGTGTCGGAGCCGGTCTCGCCGCGATCGGTTGTCGTTGTCGTCGCCATCAATGCCTCGCCTCGGTGTGTCCCGACATGATACCCCCCGGGGGTATGACGCTCAAATCGTCGATGGACGGCTCGGCGGAAGGCTCGATATCCTCGCCACACGGGGAGACCCGGTAGACTTGCGCGCGATGGATCCCCGGACCCGTCCCGACGACCTCGATGGCGCCGTCTGCGGCGTCTGCCGGCGAGCCGTCCCGGCCGACCGGATTCGTCTCCTCGCCGAACGCGACGATCTCGTCTTTGCCGAGCTCGCCTGCACGGCTTGTGGCAGCGTCGGCCTTTCGATGATCGTCCTCCGCGACGGCGTGACGCAGTCCCTGGGAGATGGGTCGGAGACGGCGGCGATCGACGAGACCGATGTCCTCGCGGTCCGGGCCTTCCTCGAGGACTACGAGGGCGATCTCCGGGCCCTCGTCGGTCCGCATCACCGCACGAGCGCGGCATGACCGAGCGTTCGGGGGAGCCCCGTCCGATCATGCCCAACCCACCCCTGGGCGCCCCGCTCGCCAGCAGCACGCCGTCCTTCGCCCACGCCAGCGAGGCGGAGATGGCTCGCATCCTGGACTTCTACGCCGTCCGCTGGGAGTACGAGCCGAATACGTTCCCGATCCTGTGGAACCTCGACGGCGACGTCGTCGAAAGCTTCTCACCGGATTTCTTCCTGCCCGACCTGGACATGTACCTCGAGATGACGACGCTCAAGCAACGTCTCGTGCGCAAGAAGAACCGCAAGCTGCGCCGCCTCCGGGAGATTTATCCGGACCTCCGAATCAAGCTGTTCTATGCGCGCGACTTCCGGGCACTCATGCTCAAGTACGGCAAGGTCGCGCTGGTCGATGAGCTCTCCGGCTCGTCCGGCCACCTCGTGCCCGAGCGCATCGAGGAGCTGGACGCCGACGCCGAGGCGATCGCGGCCGCGGCGGGCATCATCGAGCCGCCGATCGAGCCGCCCACCGAACCGCCTTCCCCGCCACCGATCGAGCCGCCCCAGGAGCCGCCGCTCGAGCTGCCGGGCGAGCCTGCCTACGAACCGCCCTCCTTGCCACCGAACGAGACGCCCGCGGATCCACCGGTCGAGATTCCGAATGCCATTGAGGCCGCGACGCGCAGGCGGTCACGGGCGACCCGGCGTCGTCTAGCTGCGGCCCGGCGGGCCGCGCTCGATGCAGGCAAGGCTGATGGCCGTTCGGCGCGATGACGACACGGACCGTTGACCTCGAGGCGGATATCGGCGAGATCCTCCTGACCGAAGACCAGATCCAGACCCGGATCGCGGAACTCGGCCGCCAGATCTCGGCCGATTACGCGGGTCGCCACCTGACGCTCGTGAGCGTGCTCAAGGGCTCGTTGCCGTTCATGGCCGATCTCATGCGGGCGATCTCGATCCCGGTCCGGATCGATCTCATGGAGGTCTCGTCCTACGGCGGCACGTCAACCGAATCGTCGGGGCTCGTCCGGATCCTCAAGGACCTGTCGGCCAGTATCCAGGGCGAGGACGTCCTCATCGTTGAGGACATCATCGATACCGGCCTGACGCTGAACTACCTGCTCCGCTACCTGCGCGGCAAGAACCCCGCGACGCTGCGGATCTGCACGCTGCTCGACAAGCCAGCACGACGGCTCGTGGACATCCCGGTCGACTACGTCGGCTTCACGATTCCCGATCAGTTCGTCGTCGGCTACGGGCTCGACTACGGTGAGGTGTATCGCAACCTCCGCTTCGTCGGTGTGCTGCGACCCGAGGTCTATTCGGAACCCGCATGACGATGCACCGCCGCCCCGTCGGGCGGGCGCGGCTGCTTGCGGCCGCTTCGGCGATCGTCGTCGTCGTCGCCTGTCTGCTGCCGTGGTACACGTTCGTCGGCGATCTCGGGGCGAACGCGTTTCGCGCGTTCGATGGATCGGGGATTCTGACGTTCATCGCCGCGCTGGGGACGATCGCCCTCGTCGCGCTGCCCTACGCTGCCGGAGACCGGCCGGTGCCGATCGACCGCGGCATCGCGTTCGTGTTGCTGGCTCTCCTGGCGTGGGTCGGGATTGCGTTCTGGCCATGGGACTTCCTGGAGGTCCCGGCGGGCTTCCTGCCGGATCGCGCACCGGGGCTGTGGCTGGCCGTCATCGGCACGATCGGCCTGTCTCGGGCCGCGTTCGACATCTCGCGGGAGCCGCCGCACCGCTGATTGAGCCAGGTCCAACGGGGCCGGCCACGGTCGGTTGTGTCACGCAAGCATGCAAGAGCTAGTAGTCAGCAACGCGGACCCCCGAGCCGACGTTCGACCACACCTCCACGCTCGAGGCGAGCCTCGGCTGCGTCTTCCTGGCCCGATTCGAGCGTCAACTCGTGACTTGCAGCGCTCCCGTGCATCTTTGTCACAAACAAAGCCCAGGAACGACCTCCGTCCCGCAGTCCTGTGGGCGGCCGCCCCCGCGCATGCAGTCAGCGCTTCGTAAGCACACAGGCCGGGCCGAATGCTCTCAGCCAAGCATCACGGAGCTCTTCGTGACCTACGCCGACCAGACCCCGGGGTGAATCACCACGGGAATCGTGGCGCCGGGCGTGATCCCAAGCGCGTCCGGGAACGGTCGCGGGCCTCTCAGCCGGGCTTCGTTTTCACTACCAGCTCGGCCAGGCTTATTTGAGGAAACGCGCAGCTGAGCTCAGCGCTAGAGCAGCCTCGCCAGGAACTGCCGCGTTCGCTCGTCCTGTGGGTTCTCGATGACCTGCTCGGGAGGCCCTGCTTCGACGAACTGCCCATCGTCGATGAAGTAGACCCGGTCAGCCGCATCGCGGGCGAACGACATCTCGTGGGTAACGACGATCATCGTCCTGCCCTCGTGGGCCAGGTCCTCCATCACGAGGAGCACCTCTCCGACGAGCGTCGGGTCGAGGGCGCTCGTGGGTTCGTCGAAGAGGAGCACCTTCGGCTCCATCGCGAGCGCCCGGGCAATCGCCACACGCTGACGCTGACCGCCGGACAGGCGGCCAGGGTACTCGTCCCGTTTCTCCGATAGGCCGACGCGCGCGAGATACCGATCGCCGAGCTCGAGCGCCTCCTTTTTCGGGATGCCCTTCACCCGCATCGGCCCTTCGGTCACGTTCTCGATCACCTTCAAGTGCGGAAACAGGTTGAATTCCTGGAAGACCATCTGGGCGCCCAGCCTGATCTGGCGGATCAGCTCGCGATGGCTCCGGGATCGCGGATGGAGGGGGTCGGCTGCGACATGGATGTTGTCGACCTCGACCGAGCCGGCGGTGGGCTCCTCGAGGAAGTTCAGGCATCGCAGGAGCGTGCTCTTGCCGCTCCCTGAGCGCCCGATGATGCAGACGTTCTCCGCCGGATACACCTCCAGCGTGACGCCCCGCAGGACATGATTCGAACCGAAGTACTTCTCAATTCCGAGCAACCGCACGATCGGTTCCGCGCCGAGCGGCGTGAGGACGCCGGGCTTCGCGAATGGGTCGCGAAGGGGCGCCGTCGAGGCCGTCATATCCGCCGATCGCTCCGAGCCATGCGCTGTTCCAGCCGCTCCTGGACGAAGCTGAAGCCAATCGTCATGACCCAGTAGATGACAGCGGCGATCATCAGGGTCTCGAACGTCTTGAAGAAGCGCGAGCCGATATTCGAAGCCCGCCAGAACACCTCCTGGATGCCCACATACGACACGAGCGCGGAGTCCTTGATCATCGCGATGAACTCGTTGCCGATCGCCGGGATGACGATCCTCACCGCCTGGGGCAGGACGATCCGGCGCATGATCAGGGAGTCCTGCATGCCCAATGACTGCGCGGCTTCGACCTGGCCGCGCGGAATCGCCTGTATCCCGGCTCTGAAGATCTCGGTCATGTAGGCGCCGTAGTTGAAGCCGAGCGCGATGATGCCGCCCTGGAGTGGGTCGAGGACGATCCCGAACTGGGGTAATGCGAGATAGATGAAGATGATCTGAACGATCAGCGGTGTGCCGCGGACGAGGGACACGTACAGCGTCGCGAGCGCGAAGATTGGCGCCGCCGTCGATAGGCGGCCGAGCGCGCCGATCAGGGCAAACACCGTTGCCAGAGCGATCGACGTGATTGACACGAAGATCGTGATCGGAATGGCGGCGAGGATGAACGGCCCCCATTCGCCGATGAAGTCCGGGTGGACGCGACCCGTCGACAGGATCGCCACGGCCAGGCCGCCGACGAAGACGAACCAGGTGAGGGCAAAAATGAGCCTGAACCGCAAACTCGCGCGACTGCGGGCGCGGGCGATCTCGCCCACGATCGCGCCGGGCTGCTGCAGCCTCAGCTCGTCAAGCGGCGCCTGGTGTGAGGCCGTGCCGCCCCAGCTCACGGCCGCTCCTGGATGCGCGACAGGGACGACCCCTGGGGGCCGCCCCTGTCGACGTGCATGATTCGCGAGATGTCTACGAGCTCGGGGCCTGTGTCAGGTCGATCTTGAACCACTTGTTCGAGAGCTGGGTAAGCGTGTCGTCCTCGTGCATCTCGCTGATGATCTCGTTGACTTTCGTCATGAAGTCCGTCGCGTCAGGTCCGTTCTTGTCGGTTGAGACCGCAAGGGGCTCCTGATAGACGGGATCACCGACCTTGGTGACCGGCTGGCTGGCATCGATGGCCGCCTGGACGGTCGTGCTCGAGCTCAACCAGCCCTCGAAGTCCTTCCGGCCGGCGGCCCACGCTTGCGGGCAGTCCTGGTCGGTCTTGAGCCCGACCACCTTGACCCCAGCCGGAGGTGTCGTCGTCGGTGACAGCGTCCCGAAGTCGAGCTTCACGCCGTTGAGCCAGTCCTGATAGGTGGTCGACTTCCCGACGCAGATCGACTTTCCGGCGAGACCGTCGACCGACGTGATGCCCGTGTCTGTCCGGACGGTCATCTGGGCCGGCGTGTAGTAGTACGGGTCGCTCATGTTCATGATCTTCTGCCGCTCGGCCGAGATCGTCATCGAGCCGACGCTCAGATCCCAGCGTCCGCTCCAGTTGGCAGCCGTGATGACTTCCCAGTCCTGGGCGGTGAACTCAGCGGTGACGCCAAGGCGCTTCGCGATCTCGTTGCCGACGTCGATGTCGAAGCCTTCGAATGTGCCGTCCTTCTTCAGGAAGGACTGCGGTGCGTAGTTCGCATCCGTCGAGATCTTGAGCTTGCCGGCCTTGAGCACCTTGTCGAGGAGGCCGCCGGCGATAGGCGTGGGTTCGACGCTCGCTGAAGCCGCGGCGGATGCGCTCGTCGCCGGCGCAGATGGCGCTGACGAGGTCGATGGGCTGGCGCCCGTGCCGGTACAGCCGGCAACAAACATGGCGGCGAGCAGAAGCACGCCGCGCAGATGTCGATACATCAAGCTCCTCCTGAACGCGGACCCTGCGTGTGATGCACGGACGCGGGCCGGCGTGGGCTCAGGTTGTAGCACGTCCCCGATTAACCGCGCAATCGCGGCCGCCTGATCGACGTGCCTCATGTCCCTGCTGGCGTCGGGCGCGGCGATCGTCCGGGCGGGCCGGACGGCCCAGCGTCCTCGGGGACGAGTCGCAGGCCGACGGCGAACCAGTGCGGATCCCCCGAAGCCTCGCTGACCTTGAACACATACGCGCCAGCTCGCCAACCCGTCGCGGCATTGCCCGCGTCAGGCGGCGGACCGTAGACCGCGCCGACCGCGGCATCCGGCTGGGTGAGGCTGACCGCCGGGCTGAGCTCGAGCGGGCTCCATGTCCCGTCATCCCCGATCCGCCAGCCCTCCACGCTCGTCATCCGCGGCTCCACGCGGAAAGCCGTGCATAGACCAAGGGCGTCGAGCCGCTCGGTCAGGAGCATCGCAGTTGGCAGGTCCGCCGGGTCGGGCCGGGACGCTGAGACGAGTGGCTCGAGGCCGATCCAGCTCCGCATTCGGCGCCCGAAGTTCTTCTCCACCGTGAACAGCCGCCACGCCGCTCCTACGAAGCACTGCTCGCTCTCGAGATCGAGGCCGAGCTCGATCATCCCGGTCGACGGTCGGGGCGTGACCGGGGCGCGCGTCGGCGTCGAAGGGGCAGCCGACGGCGCCGGCGTGGCGACGCCGAGCATGTTCCATGGCTTGAGAATCGCGACGGCAATCGCCAGCGCGACGAGGATTGCAACCCGGGATGTCTCGCGGCCGCCGGGTGGCCCGATCGGGACGAGGATCGGCCGGTCTTCGTTCTCCACGTCAGCGTCTCAGCGACGCCGCCGGGGGCGTCAGACCTCGCCGAGGTACAGCTTCCGCACGGTCTCATTCTGGCGCAGCTCGGCTGCGGCACCCGCGAGCGCGACCCGGCCGGTCTGGAGCACGTAGCCGCGGCTGGCGACGTTCAGGGCCTGGAGCGCGTTCTGCTCGACGAGCAGGATCGTCGTGCCCTGTGAGTTGATCTCGCTGATGATCGAGAAGATCTGCTGGACGAGGATCGGCGCGAGGCCCAGCGACGGCTCGTCGAGGAGGAGGATACGCGGCCGGGACATGAGGGCCCGGCCGATCGCCAGCATCTGCTGCTCGCCACCAGAGAGCGTGCCGCCGCGCTGGCGGGCCCGTTCCTGGAGACGCGGAAAGAGGACAAAGATGCGCTCGATGTCCGTCCGGACCTCAGGGGCCGGGCGGGAATAGCCGCCCATCTGGAGGTTCTCGAGCACGGTCAGGCGCGAGAAGATCCGGCGGCCCTCTGGGGCGTGGCCGATGCCTTTGCGGACGAGCTCGTGGGCCGGCGTCTGCGAGATGTCGGCGCCCTCGAGCGAGATCGTCCCCTCACGTGGATGGAGCAGGCCGCTGATCGTCTTGAGGATCGTCGTCTTGCCCGCACCGTTGGCGCCGATGAGCGTCACGATCTCGCCCTTGCGGACTTCGAGCGTCACGCCCTGGAGGGCATGGATCCGGCCGTAGTAGGTGTGGATGCCATTGACCGACAGCAGTGCCTGGCCATCGGCGGACCCCTGAGCCGGTGCGGGCGCAGTCGAAGTCGCGGTCGTCGAGATTTCGGTCATTCGGCTGGCGCCCCGAGGTAGGCCTCGATCACCTTCGGGTTACGACGGACGTCCTCCGGGTGGCCCTCCGCGATCCGCTCGCCGTGGTCGAGGACGGTGATCCGGTCGCTGACGCCCATGACCACCCGCATGTCGTGCTCGATGAGCAGGATCGTCAGGTTGAGCTCGCGCCGGAGACGGCCGATGAGCTCGGTCATCTCGGCGGTCTCGCGAGGGTTCATGCCGGCCGTGGGCTCGTCGAGCAGGAGGAGTTGCGGCTCGCTCGCCAACGCCCGCGCGACCTCGAGACGGCGCTGGTCGCCGTAGGGCAGATTTCGGGCTGTTTCTTCCTCACGGCCCGGCAGACCGACAAGGTTCAGGTACTCCGTGGCCTTCTGCCTGGCCGCTGCCTCCTCCGTCGCCTGGCGCGGCGTGCTGAAGAGGGCATCGAACATCCGGCTACGGAGCCGGGTGTGCATGCCGACGAGGACGTTCTCCATGGCGGTCATGTTCTGGAAGAGCCGGATGTTCTGGAACGTGCGGCCGACACCGGCAAGGACCATGTCATTCGGACGGGCGCTCTTGAAGATCCCGATCCGGGTCAGGAAGCGGGTGTAAGGGAGGGGGCGGACGATCGCCAGCAGCAGCATGACGATGAGCCCCGCGATCGCCGCGAGACCGAGAACCTCCGCGACCGAGGTCTGACCGGTGTTCCCGAGGATCGCGCCGATGAGCGCCAGGACGACGGCCGGGCCGACCCACACCAGCGGCTCCAGCCATGGCCTGATCGGCCGCGCGATCATGACCCGGCCGTCGAAGCTGATCCGGCCGGCGGTCGGGTCGAGGATTCCGGCAAGGACATTGAAGAATGTCGTCTTGCCGGCGCCGTTCGGCCCGATGAGGCTGACTATCGAGCCGCGCGGGATCTCGAGATCGACCTCGCGAACGGCCACCAGACCGCCGAACCGCTTCGTGACCCGCTCGGCGTGGAGCAGCAGGTCCTTGCCCGGATCCTCGGGTGGGACGAGGATGGCCTCCGTCACTGGAGGGCCCCGGCCGCATCAATGCCTTCCGGCGAACCCTCTGATGGCGCGGCCTGGTGGAGCTCGCGCCGTCGTCTGACATTCGGGAAGAAGCCCTCCGGTCTGAGCAGCATCATGACCACGAGCGCGATCCCGTAGAGCAGGAACTGGTACTGCACGAAGTCGATGTTGCTGATGATCGGCAGGCCAAGTGGGTGGACGAAGTTGGTGAGCTGCTTGAGGAACACGCTCTGGACGATGAACAGGGTGAACGCTCCGAGCGCGACACCCCACATGTTGCCCATGCCGCCGAGCACGAGCATCGCCAGGATCGTGAACGACACGGTGAATCCGAACTGGTCGGGGCTGACGAAGACGAGCCGGCCGGCGCTGAAAACGCCGGCGAAACCTGCCGTTGACGCGCCGAGCGCGAACGCGAGGAGCTTCGTGGTCACCGTGTTGACGCCGCTGCTCGCGGCCGCCAGCTCGTCCTCGCGGATGGCCATCCAGGCGCGGCCCAGCCTCGAGTTCTGGAGCCGGTACAGGAAGATGAGGACGAGGGCGATGATCGCCAGGATGACGATATAAAACGGCCACGGGTCCGAGGAGCCGAAGACGATGCCCGGAAGGGTCGGCCGATCGACTCCGGCAATCCCGTTCGTGCCGTTGGTCAGCTCGTCGGAGTTCGTAAAGACGACGGGCACGATCTCGCCGAAGCCGAGCGTCACGATGGCGAGGTAGTCGCCGCGTAGGCGGAGGGTGGGCGCACCGAGGAGGACTCCGAAGGTCGCCGCCACGAAGGCGCCGATGAGGAGCATCGGCCAGAACGGGATATGAACGTTCGTGAACGACGACGCCGACAGAGCGTACGCATAGGCGCCGATCGCGAAGAACGCCGCGTAGCCGAGGTCCAGGAGACCGGCCAGCCCGACGACGACGTTCAATCCGAGGGCCAGAAGGACGAAGATCCCGGCGCCGGCGAACGTGTCGACCCAGACGGTCTGGGGCAGGAAGCCACTCAGTGGTGGGATGAGCACCACGATCGGCAGGATCGCACCGACGACGGCCGTTCCGACGAAGATTGAGATCGACCTGTGGGCCTCGTAGAACGCACGGACAGCCGGCGTCCAGCGATCGATCGCATCTCTGCCGGGACGCCGCCGGGCGGGGGCGCTCATGCCCGTTCCCCGAGTTGCTGGCCGAGGAGGCCGGCCGGGCGGAAGACGAGAACGATGATGAGGACCGCGAAAACGAGAGCCTCGGACCAGCGCGACAATCCGACCTGGACCGCGCCGACCTCGATGAAGCCGATGATGAAGCCACCCAGTGCTGCACCGACCGTGTTGCCGATCCCACCCAGGACGGCGGCGGTGAACGCCTTGAGGCCGGAGAAGAAGCCCAGGTTGAACTGGATGCTCCCGAAATACAGGCCGTAGACGATGCCAGCCGCGCCGGCGAGGGCGGAGCCCAGGAAAAACGTGATCGCGATCGTCGTGTTGATGTCAACGCCCATGAGCTGGGCGGCTTCGCGATCTTGGGCGGTCGAGCGCATCGCCCGGCCGAGACGGGTCCGGCCGACGAACAGCTGGAGCGCGATCATGAGGGCGAGCGTGATCCCGAGGATGACGATCGATAGAACCGCGATATCGGCGCCGAATAGCCCGAACCGAACCTGCGGGCTGAGCAGCTGGGGCGTCGGCACCGGCGACGGGCCCTGCCACGCCTGCACGACGTTCTGGAGGATGAACGACACGCCGATCGCGGTGATCAGTGGCGCGAGACGGGGTGCGTTCCGTAAGGGCCTGTAGGCGAAGCGTTCGATCCCGACGCCGATGGTGCCAAGCACGATCATCGTCACGCCGAACGTGCCGACGAGCACGAGGATGAGCTGTAGTGGGTCACTGATCGAGCGGGTGAAACCGATGGTGCTCAGGAACGCGAGCGCAACAAAGGCGCCGACCATGAAGACATCGCCGTGGGCGAAGTTGATGAGCTCGATGATCCCGTAGACCATCGTGTAGCCGAGAGCGACGAGCGCGTAGATCGCGCCCAGGGTCAGGGCGTTGAAGAACTGCTGGGTCAGCGTCGCGACGAGATGAGAGTCAATCATCGGCCCGCCCCTCCAACTAGCGAACCCAGCGACCGAAGCTGTGACGGGCCGGGAAGCTGACCTCCCGGCCCGTCTGACTCATTCGAGGACTACTGCGTTGTCGCGAAGTCCTGCTGCTTGACGAATACCCAGTTGCCCTTGCCGCCGGCGCCGGCCGGATCGACTTTGTAGAACGAGATGAACTTCTGGCTCGAGTCGCCGTTCTCGTCGAAGCTGATCGTGCCGAGGACGGTGTCGAACTTATTGGTCGTCGTGAATACGTAGTCCCGAACGGCCTTGCGGATCGCGGCCTGGTCGGGGGCCGTCGCGGCGGACGCGATGGCCTTGATCAGGACCTGCGTGCAGGCATACGCCAGGGCGCTATACGCACCTGGATCCTTGTTGAACTTCGCCTTGTACTTGGCGGCGAAGGCGGCTGGATCGGGAATGTCGTGGATGCCCGCGACGGTGCCGTGGACGTTATTGGAAGCGTCGACGCCGGCGAGCGTGATGAATGCGCCCTGCGCGCCACCCTCGCCGAGGTCGGCGATACCGTCAGGACCGACATACGGGATGTCACCCATGCCCGCGGCGACCATCTGCTTGCGCGCCAGACCCCCGCCGGTAACCTGCGTGCCACCGAAGTAGACGACGTCGACCTGGCCCTTGACGGCCGTGAAGAACGGCGTGTAGTCGGTGGTCGACTTCGGCGCGCCGTCGCGCTTGACGACGGTGCCGCCGAGCCGTTCGAACTCGGCCTGGAAGGTGTCCGCGACGCCCTTGCCGAAGGCCTCGGTGTCATCGAGGACGTAGGCCTTCTTCTTGCCGAGGTCGTTGAACGCGTACTGCGCACCGGCCGGGCCCTGGACGTCGTCCGGCGTCGCGACGCGGAAGTAGTTGCGCTGGTTCGGGTTCTTCGGGCGGTACTTCTCGGAGCCGGTTTTCGTCAGGTCGACGCCCGTGTTCGCGGGGCTGCACTGGGCGAGGCCGGCCTCATTTGTGACCGGGATGATCGCCCGGGCGACGTTCGAGTTGAATGGTCCGACCATGCCCACAACAGCCGCGTCAGCGACGAGCGTCTTGGCGTTGGTGGCACCCTGGTCCGGGTTATGGACGCCGTCCTTGGCGTCGTCCTGCTTGTTGATCTCGAGCTTGTAGCCGCCGGCCGCGTTCGCGGCGTTGGCCTCGTCGACTGCGAGCTGAACGCCGTTGAACGTCGGCTCGCCGTTGGCGACCTCACCACCGGACAGCGGCAGGTCGACGCCGATCTTGACGGTGCCCTTGCCGTTGCCCGCGCCGGACGACCCGGTGCACGCGCCAACGACGATCAGCGCCGCGCCGACCGTGGCGGCAAGTTTGCGGAAGCTCATCCACTCTCCTCCTCAACCATCGGATCGCCCGCGTCGACCGCGAGCGACCTCGGTCGGTGTACCCGGACCCTCCACTACCGCGTCACGGTGCCTTCCCGGCGCCCGGTTGTCCATCCCTCACGCTTCGAGCGCCACGCAATTCGGGGTCGAGGCGGTGACGGGGACGGGGACGGTGCGTCTCGAAGAGGCCAAACCAGAAACGCGGCTCGGAACGGCGCGCAGGTAGCCGCCGAAGCGATGCCGTATGATAAACGCCGTCGCACCGAATGCAATACCGGCCTCGCGACCCGGGCGTGGCTGTCGAGCGGTCATCCTGCTCGCCACCCCCGTGCGGTCAGCGGCGTCGGTGCGCAACCCCCGATCGGTCCCGATCGGTTCGGTCGCAGCAGGGGATCGCCGCCCACTACGAGGTCTGACCCACCGGCGTGGAATACCTGGTCCGAACGGCGCGCATCACGGACATCGATCGGCTCGTCGCGCTCAGCGCGTCGTCCGGCGTTGCCTCCGCCGGCGCGAGCCCGATGGACGCAGCGGATCTGCTCCGCCAGCTGGTCTACCTGCCACAGGCGAGCATCTTCGTCGCGGAGACGCGACGCGAGGTCGTCGGCGGCGCCGTCCTGGCGCTGAGGCCGTCGGTCCGTTCGGGCGGTTACGTCGGAACGGTCGACCTGCTCGTCGTCGACCCCGAACACGATGCCGATCGGCTCGCGGACGCTCTCATCGAGGAGCTTGTCCGATCGGCCAGTAACAAGGGCTG
>Ga0081539_10001728_pt1 | contig 34898 bp, 24 predicted proteins | sample TabmetS4T2R2_FD_71023 | JGI IMG/M metagenome (GOLD analysis project Ga0081539, IMG submission 71023) | Tabebuia heterophylla rhizosphere microbial communities from the University of Puerto Rico - S4T2R2 | ecosystem: Host-associated > Plants > Roots > Rhizosphere ... | reverse complement strand
CCCGCGCCCAATTCGGCCGCAAAGCCGACCAAGCGGTTCGGCGCCGTGTTCGTGCCGATGGGCGAGCGCCCCTCGCACTGGACGCCGACGACGACCGGCGTGAACTTCGAGCTGAGCCCGATCCTGCAGCCGCTCGAGCCGCTCCGCGACTCGGTCATCGTCGTCTCGAACGTCGATCGGCCGCTGCAGGGCACGCATGCCGTCAGCAGCGCCACGTGGCTGACCGGCAGCGCGCCGAAGCGCACCGAAGCCGAAGACTTCTACAACGGCACGTCGCTCGACCAGATCATCGCGCGGCAGATCGGTCGCGACACCGTCTTCCCATCGCTCGAAATCGGCACCGAAGATCTCACCGGCTACGTCGGCGCCTGCGATGTCGGCTACAGCTGCGCCTACATGAACACCATCTCGTGGAAGTCGCCGACCACGCCGATGCCGCTCGAGACCAATCCGCGCGTGGTGTTCGAGCGCATGTTTGGACGACCGGGCTCGGTCGAACAGCGCGTCGCGCGGATGAAGCAGAACCGCAGCATCCTCGACTCGGTGCGCGGCGACGTGGCGTCGCTCGAACGCGGCCTCGGATCGCGCGACCGCGTCCGGCTCGATCAGTATCTCGACCACGTGCGTGAAATCGAGGCGCGCATCCAGCGGGCCGAACGGCAGGCGAAGACCGAGTTGCGCGTGCCCGAGGCGCCGGTCGGCATTCCCGATTCGTGGGAAGAGCACGCCAGCGTGATGTTCGACCTGATGGCGGTCGCCTTCGAGGCCGATCTGACGCGCGTCTTCAGCTTCATGCTCAATCGCGAGGCGAGCCAGCTGGTGTTCCCCGAGCTCGGGTTCAACGAGCCGTGGCACCACGTGTCGCATCACGGCAACGAGCCGGAAAAGCTGGCCATGCTCGTCAAGCTGAACACGTGGCAGATCGGTGTGTTCGGCAAGTTCCTCGAGCGGCTGCGCTCGACGCCGGACGGCGACGGCAACCTGCTCGATCACTCGGCGGTGCTGTGGGGCAGCGGCATGAGCGACAGCAACGCGCACTCGCCGCTCGACGTGCCGTATCTCATGGTCGGCAAGGGCGCCGGCGCATTCCAGGGCAATCGCCATCTGGCGGCGCCGAAGGGCACCCAGCTGGCAAACGTGATGCTGACGGTCGCGCAGCGGTTCGGCGCGGAGATGGACAGTTTCGGGGTGAGTACGGGGGCGTTCGAATTGTAGAAGGCTGAGTGCAGATTGCAGATTCATTGCTCGAACGCGAAAGGCAGGAAGGTTGAATACTTAGGAATTCGAAAGTATTCGACATTCAACGTTCGACATTCGGCCAATGATCTGCAATCAGCACTCAGCCTTCGTCACGACGGAGTCGAATGAGAAGAATCAGCCGCATCGGATTGGCAATCGCGCTGGCGACCACCACGCTGACTGCAACCGAGTCGCTGCCTCCGCTCGTCGCCGCCGTCAAGCGCGGCGACCATGCAGCGGTGCAGGCGCTGATTCGTGATCGCGCTGTAATCAATAGCCCGCAGGCCGACGGCACCACCGCGCTGCACTGGGCGGTCCAGAACAACGACATCGAGATGGTCACCGTGCTGCTGCGGGCGGGAGCAGACGTCAAGGCCGCCAACCGCTACGGCATTGGTCCGCTGACGCTGGCGGCGATCAATGGGAGCGCGCCGATCGTCGACGCGCTGCTGAAGGCCGGCGCCGATCCGAACACCGCCACCGACGCCGGCGAGCCCGTGCTGATGACGGCCGCGCGCAGTGGCGACGTCGACGCGGTGAAGCGATTGATGGCCGCTGGCGCGAAGGTCGGCGCGCGCGAGCCGTGGTTCGGCGAAAACGCGTTGATGTGGGCGGCCGCCGAAAACCACGCGGACGTCGTGCGCGCGCTTGCCGGCGCAGGCGCGGACCTCAACGCCCGTTCGACCGTCCTCGACCCGCCGGTCCTCGAATTCCCGCGCAGCGGCGGCCCGAACTCGCCGTTCCCGCGCGGCGGCTGGACCGCGCTGATGTACGCCGCGCGCCAGGGTGCCCTCGACGCGGCGCGCGCGCTCGTCGATCTCCACGCCGATGTGAACGCAGTCGCACTCCCGCAAACGGACGTTGCTCTGAAGCCCGAAGATCGCGAGGCGTACGCGCGCGGCGTCGGCACCACCGCATTGGTCTACGCCATCATCAACGTGCACTACGACCTCGCGGCGATGCTGCTCGAGCACGGCGCCGATCCGAACATCGCCGACATCGCCGGCATGGGCGCGCTCTACGCCGCCGTCGACATGAGCAGCCTGCAGTGGACGCAGGGCCGGCCGGCACCCATCCTCAGCGATCGACTCGACGGCGCCGACCTCGTCAAGCTGCTCCTCGCCAAGGGCGCGAAACCCAATGCGCGACTCACCCGCGCGCCGCTCAAGCGCCATCACGACGCCGGCACCACGCTGAACTTCGGCCCCGGTACCACGCCGCTGATGCGCGCGGCGCGTACTAACGACCTCGCCGTGATGCGCCTGCTGCTGGACGCGGGCGCCGATCCGTACGCGACGACGCCCGATGGAACGACGACGCTGATGATTGCCGCCGGACTCGGCTATGGCGGCCTCCGCGGCGAAGGCATTCGCATCGTCATACCCACTGAGGACGGCGCCGTCGAAGCGGTCACACTGTTGCTCGATCGGGGCGTCGACATCAACGCTCAGAACGCGGCGGGCATGACCGCGCTGCACGGCGCAGTGAGCCGGGGCGACAAGGTCGTGAAGCTCCTTGCGTCCCAGGGTGCCTACCTCGAGGCGAAGAACAACGCCGGCTTGACGCCGCTCGACCTCGCCCTCGGCCAGGGCGGCCGCGGCGGTCGCCCTGGAACGGTGCGCGAATCGACCGCGGCGCTGCTCCGTCAGCTCATCGCCGACGCCAACGCGTCCCCGCGCTGAAGGAATCAGTCCTGAGTTCGGACAGGCCTGATTTCTGGTCCCTGAACCTGATTCCTGCCAACTTTAGAAGTCGATCTGAGCGCTGATCTTGACGAACCTCGGCGTCAGTACCGACGTCGGCGCCTTCCACGCCTGCGCCGCCGTTGACACGGGCGCCGCGTTGAACGTCTGGTTGTAGGTCAGGATCGTGTCGGCGTTGAGCGCGTTGACCAGATCGACGCCGACTGTGTTCCGCATACGACCGAAGCGCAAAATCTTGGCGAAGCGCAGATCGACGGCGTTGACGCGCTCGCCCCAGACCTGACCGGGCGCCACGAGATTGATCGGCACCGTCGTGCCGACGACCGCCGCGGGTCGGCCGAGCGCGGCCGACACGAGCGCGACCGGCGCGTTCCAGTTGGCCGAGAGCGGCGCGCCCTGATCGCTGCGGAACGTGCCGCTGACCAGCACATCGACCTTCGGCAGCGTGTAGGCGCCGAGCGCCGTCACCTTCGTCACGAATCCCGGATCGCTGTGGCAGTACGGATCGCCGACGTTGACGTTGGGACTCACGCCCGCCGCCGTCGCCAGGCCCGGCGTCCTCGTCTGCAATTCGGGCACGCGCGCCCGCACGTCGCAGTTGTCCTGCACGGTCTTGCCGGAATTGACGCCCGCCTGAAACTGCAGTCCTTGCGCGAGCCGCGCGCTCACGTTGAACAGGATGCCGTCGTACCGCTGGTACTGGTCGCCGTAGTTTTCCGCCAGCGTGATCGTGTTGCTGGTCTGGCCGAACTTCTCCGGCACGACGTTGTAGAGGCCGCTGACCGAATAGCCGCCTCCGCTCGGCAGCCGCGAATCCGAAGGCGCTGTGATGCTGTACGCGGTGAAGTCGTTGGGGCCGACCGCGAGGTTGTCGGTCACGGTGAAGTTGTTCAGCCAGCGATGGAAGTAGCCGACTTCGACCGACACGCGTGGCAGCACCTGCTGCTGAACGGAGGCGCCGAACTGCCAGTCGTTCGAGCGCACTCCCCACCCGTTCAGGATCTGGGGATCGATGTTCGCCGTCGTCTGCGTCGCGGTCCCGAACGTCTGGTTGTTCATCGCCCCGCAGACGTCGCCGCCGGCCGCCGTCAGGTTCTGCGCCAGCGGACTGCGCAGGTCGCAGTCGGGGACCCAGTTGCCGTTCGTGTCGGTCCAGCTGCGCGACGCGTTGGTCGCGATGCGCGTGATCGGATTCGACAGGATGTAGTTGTTGTTGTTGCTCGTCGGCTCCAGGTACTTGCCGAAGTTGACCTTCACCGCCGTCTTGCCGTTGCCGAACAGGTCATACGCCACGCCGCCGCGAGGCGAGATGTCCTTGTAGGCGTTCACGCCCGGCGTACGAGGGAAGACGAGCGGCGTCGGCAGGAAGTTGGTCGGGCCGATCTTCTCCTCCGGCGAGAAGCTCCAGTTGCGATCGAAGCGCAGCGCGCCCTGCAGCGTCATCCGTGCACCGACTCGCCATTGATCCTGCACGTAGAGAGACGCGTTGCGCGTCCGGTAGCTGGTCGTGAACGGCAGCAGCGTCTGCGTGAGCGAGATCGGCACGCCGTTGTTCACCGTGTACGACAGATTCTTGTTGTTCGTGAAGTTCTGCAGATCCGACACCAGCGCCACGCCGCCATAGCCGACCTTCACGTTGTGCGATCCGGTGACGTAGGAGGCCGACGCGCGCCACGTGTACTGCGCGTCCCAGCTGTCGGCCCAGTTGCCGGAGCGATACGTCAGATTAGGAATGCCGCCGTTGTTGGCGCATCCGGCCGCGCACTGCTCGATGATCCGCACGAGATCGCGATTCGGATTCCCCGGGGACTCGTACGGACCGAACGGAGCCTGATACGCGCCGAAACCGGCTTCGAGCAGGATCCGGTTCGTCGTCGTCTCGGCCCACGTCGCCTGGCGGACGCGCGGATGCGCATACAGGTACTGCGAGATCTCGGGAGAGGTCGTCGAGGTCAGGCCGCCCAGGCCCAGAGCGCCGATCACGGCCTTGCTCTTCGGCTGGTTCCGGCAACCATCACCGCTGGTCCCGTAGGTCGCGCCGTTGCACGGGTGCTGCTCGTCCCAGTGCACGTTGATCTTGTCTTTCGACGTCGCCTGCGCCGTGAGCCTGAAGGTGTACAAGCGCCAGCTTTCGGCGCCTCGAACCTCGCGCGACCTGTCGGGCGCGTACAGGAACTTCGTCGGATCGCCCGCATTGAGATTCGGATAGATGCCCGGAATGGTCCGGTGCTGACCCTCGTCTCTGGCCGCGACGCGATACCACAGCCGGTCCTTGATGATTGGACCACCCAGTCCAAAGGTGAAGTCCCACTGCTTGACCAGCTTGCCCGGCGTGGTCAGACCGGCCGTTTTCAACCGGTCGGTGTAGTTGCTGCCAATCATTCCGCCGCCCGTTCCCGACAGGTAGGCGTTGCCGGCGATCGTGTTGCTGCCACTCTTGGGGATGATGCTGAGGGTCGGTCCGCCCACCTCAGCCTCACCGAGGCCGCCCGAGGTCGTCGTCACCACTTCCTGTGCGTTCGAGATGTCCGCCACGTAGGTCGACACGCCGCTGCCACCCAGGCCGGCACCGGTGTTCAGCCCGTCGACCTGCATGCGCCCTTCGTTGTTGCGCCCCCCAGCTCCGCCAAACACCGTCATCTGCGGCGTGACCTGCACATCCGTCGGTCCGCCGCCGATAGTGACGATGCCGGGGATGAGGAGGGCCGTCGCGGCCCACGATCGTGCCGTCGGGATGGAGGTCAGCACTTCGCTTGAAATCGTTGTCTGCCGCCTGATGCTCTGCACGTCGACAATCGGCGACTCGCCGGTCACCGTGACGGTCTCGGCCACCCCGCCGACGCTCAGCGTCGCATCGATCTGCGCGTTGAACTGGCCGGTCAGCTCGACCCCTTCGCGCTTGAACGCGTTGAAGCCGGGAAGCGAGAACGTGACCGAATACGTGCCCGGGAGCAGGTTCACGATGCGGTACACGCCGCGGTCGTCGGTGACCACCGTGCGAACCTTTTCGATCAGGACCGGGCTGGAGGCTTCGACGGTCACACCGGGAAGCGCCGCTCCCGACGAATCGCGGGCGGTGCCGGCGATCGAGGCTTGGGCCAGGGCCATGGCAGGAAGGAGCAGTAGCGAGGCGACGAACCCCAGGCTCGTACGAACGACACGAGTCATGGATGGGACCTCCTTGATCTAGGTAGCTCGGTGGCTGGGTAGCTAAGCGGGTGGGTAGATGCTCTTGCCCTGCTGCATCGCGCACATTTCCGACCGGGACGCGTGCGGGCAAATGTTCTTACCCAGCTACCCAACGACCCAGCGACCCAGCTACCCAATGAGCGCGTCAGGGTATCCCGATGGAGGTCCCCATACCAAGCCAAAAAGGGGAAGCGTCCATGCGATTAGGCCGACGGCGGCGCCGTGGATTCCGGTAAAATTCGCCAGCCCCGAAACACTCTGTGGTCGTGACCGGACCTGACAAGGCCCGCGGAGCACGCAATGCGGACCCGACAAGGTCCGCGCTACCACCCCTCTCGAGAGGAGCAGGCATGCGCCCTTCGACTTCGCTCACGGCACGCGGTGCGGCGTCGGTGTGTGCGGCGGTCTTCACGTTCGGCTTCTGCTCGCTGGCGGAGGCGCAGACAGCTGCCCCCTGCGAGAGCCTGACGACAACGCTGGCGCTGGCGCACGCGACGGTCACGCTCGCCGCGAGCGTCGAGGCGAACGGCTTCACGCGTCCCTCGGCGGTCCCAGGTGCTCCCGGTCTCTCCAACCCGGTCCCGTTTTGCCGTGTCGTGGTCACGTCGAAACCGTCGACCGACTCGGACATCACGATCGAGGCGTGGCTGCCGGCATCGGGATGGAACGGCAAGTTCCTCGCGGTCGGCAACGGCGGGTGGGCGGGAACGATCAATTACGGCCTGCTGAACGATGGGCTGATGCGCGGGTATGCCGCGGCCGGGACTGATACCGGTCACGTCGGCGCGTCCGGCGCGTTTGCGTACGGCCATCCCGAAAAGCTGATCGACTACGCGTATCGCTCGGAGCACGAGCTCGCCGTGATCGGCAAGGCGATCGTCGCCGGCTATTACGGAGCGACACCGCGGCTGTCGTTGTGGAACGGGTGCTCCGCCGGTGGACGGCAGGGGATCACCGAAGCGTGGCGCTATCCCGAGGACTTCGACGCGATCATCGCTGGAGCGCCGGGCAACTATCAGATGCGGATGCACGTCGCGCGGGTGGCGCTCAACGTGTTCGCGCACCGCAGCGCCGACAGCTACGTTCCACCGGAGAAATATCCGCTGATTCACAACGCCGTCCTGAGTGCGTGTGACGAGCTCGATGGATTGAAGGACGGTCTCATTTCCGATCCACCCGCCTGCCGCTTCGATGCGCGCGTGCTGGCGTGCACGTCGGTGGATGCGTCCAGCTGCCTGAGCGCGGCGCAGGTCGAGAGCGTGAACGCGATGTTCGCGCCGGTGAAGCACCCCAAGACCGGCGAAGTGATTACCAACGCGCTCGTGCAACCCGGTTCCGAGCTTGGATGGGCGATCCTCGCCGGGCCGCAGCCGCTCAACATCGCACAGGACGGCCTGAAGTACATCGCCTTCAACTATCCCGCGTGGAACTGGCGGCATTTCAATCCGGCGATCGACATCGATCGCGCGCTGACCGCCTCGGGATCGTGGGACGTGACGAGCGCCGATCTGCGGCCGTTCTTCAACCGCGGCGGCAAGCTGCTCATGTATCACGGGTGGGCCGATCCGCAGGTCACGCCGCTCAACAGCGTCACCTATTTCAACGACGTGCTGCAGACGACCGGCGCCGCATCACAGGGAAAGTCGATCGAGCTCTTCATGTCGCCGGGAATGAACCACTGCCGCGGTGGTGTGGGATTCGACACCTTCGACGTCATCGGCGCGATGGAACAGTGGATCGCCACCGGCCGGGCGCCCGCACAGATTCCTGCCTCGCATCTGACCAACGGCGTGGTCGATCGCACGCGTCCACTCTGCCCGTATCCGCAGCTTGCCACATATACCGGGTCGGGTAGCATCGACGACGCGGCAAACTTCAGGTGCGACAAACCGGCGGCCACGCATTGACGCCGACGCGCCCGAGTCGAGCAGCGGGGGCCAGGGCCCCCACGAATTCCGAGTCACAGAAAGGGTAGGGGATGCGGTTCGTTGTCGGCGTCTGTGTGCTGGTGACGATTGGGCCGTGGTCTGCGTCCGTTGGTCAGGCTCAGGTTCCACCGAACCTCAAGAGTTTGACCATCGAGCAGCTCGTCAACCTGGAGATCACCACTGTCGAACGCCGCGTCGAGCCGGTGGGCGGCGCCGCCGCCGCAGTGTCGGTGATCACCCGCAACGATCTCCGTCGCAGCGGCGTCACGACCATTCCCGACGCGCTGCGTCTGGCCACCGGCGTCGTCGTGGCGGAATCGAACAGCAGCACATGGGCGGTGTCGGCGCGCGGTTTCACCGCCACCGTCGCCGGCAAGATGCTGATCATGGTCGACGACGTCCCGATCAACTCGCCGCTGTTTCGCGGCACGTTCTGGAACACGATCGATTACCCGCTGGAAGACATCGACCGGATCGAGGTGATCAGAGGACCGGTCGCGCTCTGGGGCGCGAACGCGGTCAACGGCATCGTCAACGTGATCACCCGCCACTCGGGGGACACGCAGGGTCTCGGTGCCAGGGTCTCGACAGGCACAGAAGATCGACTGATCGCCGCCGTCCGTTACGGCGGAACGTCGGGGCGCCGCACGTGGCGTGTCTACGGGAAAGCCGGCGAGCGGGATGCGCAGCGCTTCGCGGCGGGTGGTGAAAGCAACGATGGACGCACACGTGGAATGGCCGGATTTCGCGTCGACAGCGGTACGCGTGACGGGTCACGCTGGCTGGTGGCGGGCGATCTGTTTCGTAGTGCTGAGGACATTCCGGACAATCCCACGCGCGACTTCACCAGCGCGATGGTGCGCGCGCAAGGCACGCGCGTGTTCTCGCCGACATCCGAGATCGCCTTCCGGTCCTACTACCGTCGCGAACATCGCCGCGCGCCCCAGTCGCTGACGCACTCGGTCGATACGCTGGCCTTCGACCTGCAGCACGCGCTCAGGTGGGCGGGACGGCACACATTCGTCTGGGGCGGAGGCGCCGGCGTCAACATCGAGCGGACCGACGGTACTCTCGCGCTCGCGTTCGATCCCGAGGATCGCGACTACGCCCAGAGCAATCTGTTTGCGCGAAACGAGTTCGCGCTCCCGGCGCGCGTGTTCGTCACCGTGGGTGCGCAGATCGAGCGAAACGCGTTCAGCGGCGCCGCGGTGCAGCCGTCGGCGCGCGCGCGCATCATGCTGCCGCGCAACCAGGTGCTCTGGGGCGGCGTCACCCGCGCGGTGCGTCGTCCGACCCGGCTCGACACGGAGTTGGTGAGCCGGACACCCGCCGGGACGGTTCTGTTCAGGGGCAATCCTGACTTCTTGCCCGAGACGGTGATTGCGACCGAGATTGGCTATCGCACGCGACTCGGCGCTGCGGTCTCCCTCGACGCAACGGTGTTTCACCATGACTACGCCGACCTGCGAAGCATCGAAGCGCCGCTGGCGGTGGGCGCACCCTTCGTGATCGGCAACTCGCTCGAAGGGCGCTCGCAAGGTATGGAAGCGACGCTCCTCGTGCAGCCGCTGCCGTGGTGGCGTACGGAAGTCGACTACACATGGCTCGACGCCGAGATCACGCCCGCGCCAGGCAGCCGCAACATCGGCGCGATCAGCAACGAGGGCAACGATCCCCGTCACCTGTTCGGACTCCGCGCATCGTTCGACCTGCCCGGTGCCGTGGAGGCCGACGCCATGCTGCGGTCGGTCGGCCTCCTGCGCAGCCCGCGAGTGCCCGCGTACACGGAGCTGGGACTTCGAATCGGATGGCACGCGACTAGCAGCACCGAGCTCTTCGGCGCCGGTGACAACCTCTTGCACCGCCAACACCCGGAATTCGGCGCTGCCGTCCCCCATCGCGTCGAGATCGAGCGCGCGGTGCGGGCCGGCATCACGCTCAGGTTCTGACGTGCGAAAGCTCTGCTGGGCGGCTCTCGCGCTATGGGCGGCAACTGCCGCCGTCCAGGCACAGACAGGTCCGAGCGAGTACGACGTCAAGGCGGTCTTCCTGTACAACTTCGTCCGGCTGGTGGACTGGCCCGAGGGTCCGCCCTCCAGTCCGATTCGCATCTGCGTCGTCGGCACGCACCCCATCGAAGAGAAGCTCGAAGAGACCCTGCGCGGCGAGTCGTTCGAGGGACAGCCGCTCATCGTCCGCACCATCGCGCATCCCGACGCCGACTGCGAAGTGCTGTTCATCCCGCGCCGCTCCGCCGAGGGCGAGTATCTGCGCGCCGTCGAGGGACGACCGGTGCTGACCGTCGGTGAGTCGCCGGACTTCATCCAGCAGGGCGGGATGATCAACTTCTTCCTGGACGGCAAGCGTGTCCGGTTCGAGATCAACCCCGCGGCCGCGTCACGCGCGAACCTGCGAATCAGCTCGCGGCTGTTGCAGCTCGCCAGGCTGGTGCCGTCATGACGCCGTTCCGCGATCGCCCGGTCCGGCAGAAGCTGCTCCTGACGACGCTGGCGTCGAGCGTGACGGCACTCGTCCTCGCCGGCGCCGGCTTTCTGATCTGGGAAACGACGCAGTTTCGATCGGAGATCGAGCGCGACACGAACGCGCAGGCCCAGATCGTCGCCGATGGCAGCGCGGCAGCCGTCGCGTTTCAGGACGAGCGCGCCGCGGGCGAAACGCTCGCGGTGCTGCGCCTGCGGCCGCAGATCACGCTCGGGTGCATCTATACGGTGCCCGGGCGACTGTTCGCCGCCTACCACCGCGACGGCAACGGGCGCTGCCCCGCGGCGCCTCCGTCGGAAGCGACGTTCGGCTGGACCACCCTGGACACGCTGACCCCGGTGATCCTGGCCGGGCAGCTCCAAGGGACACTGTACGTCGCGCGCGAGCTGACCGACGTTCGCGATCGCCTGCTCGTCGGCGGCACCGCCATCGGTGTGCTGCTGGTGCTCGCGGTGTTCGCGGCGGCACTGGCGGCGAGCCGGATCCATCGATCGATCGTGCTGCCGCTGCAGCAACTGGCGGACACGGCACGGCGGCTGTCGGCGGGCCACGACTATTCCTTGCGCGCCAAGCCCGGCTACGGTGACGAGATCGGCACGGTGATCGCCACGTTCAACGAGATGATCGGCCGGATCACCGATGCGCTCGAGCGGGAGCGTGAATCGAACCGCGTGAAGGACGAGTTCCTCGCGATCGTCTCGCACGAACTGCGGACGCCGCTGAACGCCGTCCTCGGCTGGGCGCACATCCTGAATTCGGGCACGCTGGCGCCGCAGACACGCCGGAAGGCGCTCGAATCGCTCGAGCGCAATGCCAAGGCGCAAGCGCAGCTGGTCGAGGATCTGCTCGACGTCTCGCGCATCACCTCCGGCAAGCTGCGCATGAAGTCGGACCCGGTCAGCCTGAACGCCATCGTCGCCGGCGCCGTGGACACGATCCGGCTGGCGGCCGCCGCCAGAGGCATCAACATTCGGGTCACGCTCGACCCGCATGCGGACATCATCGTGACCGGCGACGCCGACAGGTTGCAGCAGGTGGTCTGGAACCTGTTATCCAACGCGGTCAAGTTCAACGTCGCGGACGGCGAAGTCGAGATCGCGTTGCGGCAGAACGGCGGCACCGCGGAGCTGATCGTGCGCGACAGCGGTCTCGGTATTCCAGCCGATTTTCTGCCGCATCTGTTCGAACGATTCACGCAGGCCGACGCCTCCTTCTCGCGCAAACACGGCGGACTCGGGCTGGGGCTGGCGATCGTTCGTCACCTGACGGAGGCGCATGGGGGCACCGTCGATGCGCAAAGCACCGGCGAGGGGCAGGGCGCCACGTTCACCGTGCGGCTGCCGATTCGCGAAGTCCTGTCGCGGTCGGAGACGCGGCCTGCCGACACCGCGCCGCTCGACGTCGTGAAGCTGACCGGCATCGAGGCCGTCGTGGTCGACGACGAACCGGACGCGCGGGAACTGTTGCGCGTCGCACTGGAAGCGCGCGGAGCGCGCGTCACCGCCGTCAGCTCGGCCGGCGAAGCGCTCCATGCGATGAAGCGACAGCGCTTCGATCTGCTGCTGGCCGATATCGGGATGCCCGAACGGGATGGCTATGCGTTGATCGAAGCCGTTCGCGCCGGCTCGGCGGAAGAGAACGCCCTTATTCCGGCGATCGCCGTTACGGCGTATGCCAGCCTCGAAGAACGCGATCGGGCGCTGGACGCGGGCTTCAACTTCCATGTGGCAAAGCCGGTCGATCTCGATGAGCTGGTCGCGCTCATCGCCGCCGCCGCCACCACGGCCGCGGCATCCGACCGCCGAGGCTGATCGCCACAGCGCGGTTTCGCTGCCGTCGGTGTATCCTCATCGCGCTTCTTGCGCCTCGATGGGAGATCGCCGATGCTGACCGCGTTTGGCCCGCTGCTGCTGGCCGGCCTGATACTCGCCCTGACAACGGGAACGGGATGGCTGTGCAGCCGTCCACAACCTCTGGTTCGGATGATCGGCTTGTCGCTCGCCGTACTCATCGTATCGGTCTGCGCATTCACCGCGTTCGCGCTGTTGCAGGACGACATCGACGCGCGGTGGAAGATCGCGGGCCTCTTGCTGGCTCTTTCCTTCTCCGTTGTCGGGATTGCCGAGGGCATCAGCGCCTATCGCGGTCTCAAGGCCTACGCGGCCGCACCGACACGCATCGTCCGGCGGTGAAAGACGACCCTCGAACGTCGTGTCCGGCTGCAGCCGGACCGCAAACGGAGCGCGAGAGGCTCATGGCGACCGCACGCACGCTCGCATTCGCGTCGTTCACGCTTGCGCTCGCCACCGCGGCGTTTGCGCACCACGGCGCCGGCTCGTTCGAGTTGAACAAGACCGTGTCGTTCAGCAACGCGAAGCTGACGAAGATGGAGTTCGTCAACCCGCATTCGTGGCTGTACTTCGAGGTCACCGAGCCCGATGGCGTCGTGTCGAAGCACCGGTGCGAGATGCGGTCGGCGCACGTGCTGCGGCGTTCCGGCTGGTCACCGGAGCTGTTCAAGATCGGCGAGCGCATCGATCTCACAGCCTCGCCCGATCGCGCCGATCCCGCGTCGTGTTATCTGCAGACCATCATGTTCGCCAACGGCACGCGAATGGATCGCTACGGTCAGTACGTGAAGGCGGCCGAGGGCGGGATCAGAGAAGTACGTGGACCGCTCAAGGGGGTGAACACCTCCCGCCCGCTGCGCCGCCCGAGCGGCGAGCCGAATATTTCGGGCGACTGGGCACCAGAGCAGCTCGTCATGGCGGATCCGCGTGGCGTCGGCGGCGGGCTCGTTCGGCTCGGCACGATCGCGACCGCGACCCCGGGTCAGCGTGCCGGAGGCGGTCGCCGCGGCGCGCCCCCTGGTCCGCGGCTGTACGGCGGAACGGAGCTGACCGAAGCCGGCGAGAAAGCCGCTGCGGCGTTCACGCAGCAGGACAACCCGCGCTTCCGCTGCGAGACGACCAGCATCGTCTTCGATTGGACGTTCGACGGTCCCGTGAATCGGATCACGCAGAACAAGGACACGATCACGCTCGAGTACGGGCAACGCAATCTGAAGCGCACGATCTACCTGAATCAGAAGGAGCACCCGGCCGGCACCAAGCCGACACGCGCCGGTCACTCGATCGGCCGCTGGGATGGCGAGACGCTGGTCGTCGACACGGTCGCCTTCCTGCCCGGCGTGCTCAATGCGCCCGTTCGCAACAGCGACAAGCTCCACGTGGTGGAGCGTTTCACGCTCGATCCGAAGACGATGAAGCTGACGCGCAAGTACGAAGCGGAGGACCCGGTTTATCTGAAAGGCAAGTACACGGGCGAAGACGACATCCAGCCCGCCGACGCGCCGTACGCCGAGGACAAGTGCAAGGAGCAGGGCTTCATCGATTATTCGAAGCAGACAAAGCGGTAGGCCGCGCACACCGTGGGCCGGACCCTGTCAGGTCCGGCGTCGTCGTAAGGCGCAGCGCTCACGTCAATCTCGTCGCCGTCCAGTTGCGTGTGAACGCACAGGCACGAGGCTGCACCGACACCGATAGCACGCCACTGAATCCGTTTGCGCCGAACGTGCCTTCGAGCCGTTGCGTGAACGTCTGCCCGGAGGGATCCGGACCGAACGTCGCCGTCGCGACAAATCGACCGTCGGCCCCGACGGTTCCGGTGAACGTCGTGCCTCCTGTATCCCGCAACTGAAACGAATCGGGACCGGTCAGCGTGACCCAGCCGGTCACCGTCGGCGGCGCCGCGGTATCGCCGCACGTGTTGGTCAGTGTGGCCTGCGTGATCTGGTAATTGCCGGTGATGAACAGGCCCGCGCGTGTCGGTGGACCATTCACCGGCAGCGTCACGGTGCTGCTGACGGCGGCGCCTCTGTCGTCGGTGGCGTTGAGCACCATCGTGACGGTGCTCGGTGCCGTCAGATCAGCCTGGTCATGGTGAAACGCCAACTCCGTCGTCACCGTGCCGTTTGCCGCAAACGCCATCTGCAGCGATGTTGAACTCACCGTCGTGGTGAGGACGACGACGTTGTCGCTGTTGCGGCGCCAGGTCAGGCCGACGTTGGTCAGGCGGCCCCCGACTCCACCCGTTTCGCGCACGGTCAACGTCGTCAGGACTTCATACTGCGGGGGACCCGACGGACAGTGTTCAGGCAGACACGCTGTCAACGACGCGGGCGTCGGCGACGCGCTGACCTGAAGCACCGCTCGGGCCGTGGGCTGCGTGGGTGTTCCGCCGCCGCTGCTGCCACATGCAGCGGCCACGACGACGGACACGGTTGCGAGGAACGAAAGACGCCGGCGTGAGAGTGACCCTGATCCCATCGCGCCGACGCTACGCGCTGTCGGCGCGACAACCTATACGGCGCGGGCTTGGAAGATTCTTGGAGTGTAAGTTCCTTTACGGCCGCCGGTTAGCGCGCCAGATGTCGGGGCGCCTTGAGGCCGACGCGCTCCAGCACCATGTCGAAGCGGTGATCGCCGTGCAGGGTCTTCAGACCCGGCAGCACCGACGCGTAAACCAACGCGTCGGAATGACGGTTCGCGGCTCGCTGCAAGTGATCGAGTGCACCGGCGACGTCGCCGTCATGCGCAGCCCGGATTGCTGATGCGAGATACATGTCGGGCATGGCGGCCGAGCTGACCGGCGGGCCGTCGAGCGCGTCCAGGCAGCGGCGAGCGGGCGTGAACTCCGGCATCAGATCGAGGCCACGCTGACAGCTCCGTCTGGCCGCAGGCAGGTCACCGCCATAGTACTGCGCGACGCCGAGATAGGTCGCCGCACTTGGCGAGGTTGGCGCGGCGGTGACCGCTCGCTGCGCCTGCGTCCGCGCCTCGTCATGCCTCCCAATCGCGGTGAGATACCGGGCGTACCAATGATGCACGCGCGGCGATCCCGGCGCGTTCGACAGGGCCCGGGCGAAATGCGCCCGCGCCTCGACCCAGTTCCAATCGAGCAGGAGCACGGCGGTCGCATACACGGCGTGTGCATCCGCGAGGTCCGGATCGAGCGCGAGCGCCTTGGCGGCCGCGGCTTTGGCGGCTGGATAGGCAATCTGCGGCGCTTCGGCGCGGTAGGCTCCAAGAATCAGCTTTGCGTCGGCGAGCCCGGCATACGCTTCGGCGAAATCCGGAGAGAGCTCGATCGCGGTGCCGAAGAACCTGACGCGATCGGAGAGCTCGGTCGGCGAAGCATCCTCGAGCCCGCTGCGCGCCCGCTCGTATTTCTGCAGTGCGTCGACGCTGCGACCCTTGACGTAGCTGGGACTGGTGCTGCGGCGCGCGGCCACGGCCGCCATCACCACCAGGACGACGATGGCGGCGACGACGATCGAGCCAATCGCGAGGTTGGTGGAAACGCATTGCCTCGATGCGCCTCCGTCGCTGGAAATACCACCGGAGTTCGGGAGGTGGACGGTGGGAGTTGGAACCTGTGCGTTCCGAATCGGTTCGACCGGCGCGATGAATCGGTAGCCACGCCGCGGCAGCGTCTCGACGAAGCGCGGAGACGATGCCTTGTCACCGAGTGCGGCGCGGATCTGGCTGATGCAGGCATTCACCGCCGCGTCGAATTCGACGAATGTCCCCTTGGGCCACAGCGACTCGCGGATATCCTCACGAGTCACCAGCGTGCCGGCGCGATCGGCGAGCAGCAGGAGCAGCTGAACCGCTTGCGGCGTCAGGTGAAGGCGGCGACCCGAGCGGCGGAGCTCGCCCGACCGCCGCTCGAGCTCGAACGCACCGAATCGCAGGATCTCCGCCTCGGCCACGGGCATAGCGTACGATTCCGTCGATCAGGACGCAACGCCGAGCCGGTCGTACGTTGGGTCCGCCTTCAGGCGGATCGGGACGATGTCGATTTCGGGGGCCGTCGTTCGACAGGTCAGTAAGGGCGGCACCGCGACGCCGCCAAAGGAGATGTCACCGTGAGATTCCTGTCCATCTACAAGACCGCCGAACGGACCACGCCGCCGACGGCAGAGCACATGGAGCAGATGACGAAGCTCATCGAAGAAGGCTTCAAGGCGGGCTGGCTCGTCGCCACCGAAGGCTGTCTGCCGAGCGCCCTCGGCGCGCGCGTGCGCAGCGCGGGCGGCAAGGTCACGGTCACCGACGGTCCCTTCATCGAATCAAAGGAGATCATCGGCGGCTTCGCGATCCTGGAAGCGGCCTCGAAAGAGGACGCGATCGAGCTGACGCGGAAGTTTCTGGCGGTTGCCGGCGACGGCGAGTGCGAGGTGCGTCAGGTCTACAGCGCGGGCAACGAGTCGGTGGGATGCACGGCGACGGAGCTGACGTCGCAGCTCGCCAACGCCTAGAGCCAAACGATCGAGGCTGCGTATGTAAGTCGCTGGGTAGCTGGGTAAAGCGCCTACCCATCTACCCATCTACCCATCTACCCATCTGCCCATCGACCCATCGACCCATCGACCTATCTACCTTTTCCCCCGTCCGCGCCGACGTAGTGCACCGCATCCTTCTCGAGGCACACGAACTCGATCAATTGCTGATCGGGCACGAGCCGGTAGCGGATGTTCGCGCTGAAGGGTTTCGTGTACGCCTTCGGATCGTCGACGGTGACCTCGAGCTCCAGCGTGCCGATGTTCGGGCGCCGGAATCGCTCGACGATCTTGCCGCCGCTCGTCAGCGGGCTGCCGCGGACATCGAGCCACCCGTCATCCATGAACCCTGTCGTTTCGACGACGAGCGTGTCACCGTCCCAGCGGCCGACGGAGTATCCGTTCCACCACGGCTCGACTTCCATCGGCAAGGCGCGGCCATCCAGAAAGATCTCGCGTACGGTGGTGCCCGACGCTTCGTAGATGACGATCACTTCGGTCGGCGTCTGAATGATCTTCCTCGGGAACGGATGCGACGTCATCTGCATCAGTCCCATCGGCAGACAGTGGGCGTCGGGATTGTCCTTGCTGTTGTCGGCCATCCGCTTCTTCACCAGCTCCGCGGCCCACGGCTGATACGGCGCGCCGCCCTGGATCTGCGCACCGATATTGCCGAACACGTTGCGGGTGTTCGCCGGAATCGCGCCCGTACCCTCGGCGGCGACCGGAGGCGGCTGTGGCTGCTGGGCACGGGGCGTGTCGATCGTCCAGACGCCTGAGAGGTCGGGTTTGCCGTCCACGGTTTTCGGCGTCGGTGCCCCGAGGTTCGGCTGGCCGTCGGCCGTCAGCGGGATGCCGGACGCGATCCGCTTCGGCCACTGGGCGGCGGCAGGAGACGCCGTGGCGATCCCGAGGAACAGGCCGGCAAGGACAGACAGGCAACGGGTGGTAAATTTCATCGGACACATCCTACGACACGGGCGGTCTGAGCAGAGCGGGAGAGAGGCGATGAAGCGATCAACGGCAATCCTGATTCTGTGCGTCACCTGTGCAGTCAGCGGGCCCGCGGCGCAGGTCAAGAAGAACACGCCGCTCGTCATCAAAGAGCAAGGCAGCTTCTTTGTCGGCGGCGAGAACAAGACGATCACCCAACCCGGCCCGGGAGCCAATCCCGCGCAGACCGGCGAGATCACCGTCAATCAGATGTATGTGCAGTATCAGATTCCGGTGAAGGGATCGCAGCACGTGCCCGTCGTCATGGTGCATGGATGCTGTTTGAGCAGCAAGACCTGGGAGACGACGCCGGACGGCCGCATGGGGTGGGACGAGTATTTCGTGCGGCGCGATCGTTCCGTGTATCTCGCGGATCAAGTCTCGCGCGCTCGCTCCGGCTTCGATCCGACGGGATTCGTCGACGTGCGCCAGGGCAAGACGCCGCCGGACAAGATGCCGGGCATCCTCGACGCGTCACACCAGGTGGCGTGGACGGTGTTCCGCTTCGGGCCGCGGTACGGTGAGACGTTTCCGGACGGGCAGTTTCCGATCGAAGCGGTCGACGAGTTGTACAAACAGATGATTCCCGACCTGAACTCCACGCTGCCCAACCCCAACCCGACGTGGAAGCAGATGGCGGCGCTGGCAACCAGGCTTCGCGGTGCCGTGCTCATGGGCCATTCGGAGTCCGGCTTCTTCCCCGAAGAGGCTGCGCTCATCGATCCCTCCGGCGTCAGAGGCATCATCTCGATCGAGATGCCATGTCGGGCGGTGACGCCCGAACAACTGGCGACGTTGGCCAGAATCCCCTCGCTCTTCGTGTTTGGCGATCACCTGGGCGACGTGAGCGGCGGACCCGCCAACTGGCAGCAGTCGTTCAACAGCTGCAACACTCTGGTCGATCAACTGAAGAAAGCGGGCGGCGACGCGACGATGATGCACCTGCCGGCGATGGGCATCAAAGGCAACAGCCACATGCTGATGCAGGACAAAAACAGCGATCAGATCGCGGAGCTCGTCATCGGCTGGATCGAGCAGCACGTGGAAACCAGGAATCGCGGGACCCGGTAACGCTCACGCCGCCGCGACAATCGTGATTTCCACGGTCAGTGGAGCGTCAGGCGGAACCACGCCAGGCACTCCACGACTGCCGTACGCCATGTGCGAGGCCATCGCCAGGCGGCGGGTGCCGCCGACACGCATTCCGTCGATCCCGTAGAACAGACCGTTGATGAGCGAGCGGCGCTCGATGCGGACGCGTGTCACCAGTACGCGGCCGCCGTCTTCCAGCCGCGCGGCATCCACCGGCCCGGACGCCGTCTGCCAGCGCACCGGTTCGCCACCCGCCCAGAGACGCAACCGAACGTCGTAATTGTGCTGGCGGCGAACCGGTTCTCCCTCGCCAGGAACGTCGAGGATCAAGGTCACGCCGGAGTGAAGGCGCTCCCCGCTCGGCTGACCTTTTCGTTCCAGGATTCCAGCGATGACGTTCAACCGGGCTGACCGCGCCATCTCCAGCGGTGTCTCGCAGTAGTCGATTCGCGTACGGATCTCGGGATCGGCGCCGGCATCGAGCAGCAGCTGCACAGCGAGCGCATTCCCCTCCGCGACGGCCATGTGCAGCGCGGTGTAGTCGTTGATGCCGCGCTGATTGGGATCGACACCGTGCTCGACCAGCACCCGGACGATGTCGTTGACGTCGGTGCGGGGCGTGCTGCCGGGCACGGCACGCGTGCAACTGAGTGCCGCAATCAGCGGCGGAAAGCCGTCGTCGACCGGACGATTGGGATCGGCGCCGATCTCGAGCAGCGTGCGAATGAACGAGAGGGGACTGAGATAGATCGCGTACACCAGACACGATCCGATCGCTTCGTGCAGGTCGCCATTCGGCACGAGGGCCGGATCGTCCACCGCCGCGCGCAAAGCCTCGAGGTCGCCCGCGATGAACGCGTCATCGATCCGCTGGAGCTTCTTCGCTTCGGCGCAGCGTTGTTCGTCTGTGGCCATAGGCTTCGCGGACCTTTATGGTCCGCGAACGTGTTACCGCATCCGCTGTGACGACTTCTCGTTCTCGAGGCAGATCTCGTCGACCAGCTCGGTGTCCGCGACGAAGCGCTGTTTCAGCGCGACCGTCCATGGTTTCGTGTACGCCTTCGGGTCGTCGACCGTCACTTCGACCTGGAGATGGCCGAAGTCCGGACGACGGATGCGTTCGCGAACTTTCGCGGCGCTGGTGAGGAAATGTCCGGCCATATCGAGCCACAGATCGTCGCGAAACCCGATTGAATCGATCACGAGCGTGTCGCCGTCCCAGCGGCCGGACGAGTATCCGTTCCACGCCGGCACGGGATCCTCGGGCAGCGGTCGCGCGTCGGTGAATACCTGACGATAGGCCGCGTTCTGCTCGTCGAGCATCACGAGCAGTCGCGGCACGTGGATGAATTTCTGCAAGTGCGGCAGACCATACGAGCGAATGAAGGTGTCCGGCAGGCATCGCGCATGCGGATCGTCCTTGGCCTGGTCCGCGGTCCGCTTCTTCACAATCTCCGCCGCCCACGGCTGAAGCGGCAGTCCACCTGGAATGCTCATGCCGATGTTGAACCCGTAGCGCGAGAACGGGAGCTCTATTCCACAGTCGAGAAAGTCAGCTCCCGCCGAACGTATACACGGCATTTCGTCGTCGGTGAGCCACAGCCCGGAGAAGTCGGGTTTGCCGTCCGCCATTCGCGGCGTGGCCGCCGTCAGGTTGGGCTTGCCGTCGGACAGACGGGGGATGGCGGCCGTCGGATATTTCAGCCACTGTGCCGCAAGCGGTTGCGAGGCGGCGAGAACGGCGGCGATGGTCGGCCCTACCAACAGACGACGCACGATGGACACGCGGCTGCTCTTCTCCATTACCGAACCATTCTATGACTCGAGCGCAGGTAGACGCCGTTCAGGAGGCGCTGTTCGCTGGACACTCCCCAGACGTTTCTTGCATGCAGATAACGCTCTCGCTGTAGGAAACCGGACCGCGACACGATGTTATCCTGTGGCATAATTTCAAGAAAATCGGCTCAGCGACGTGATCATCGCGCGCGTCCGATCGTCACTCTGCATACAGCGTGTGGGCCTGACGAAATTCACCGGCATGCGAAACCGCGAGACCCCTTCTCCGTCCTCCGCGTCGAATGCACGGGTTAAGGTAGCATTCGGCATGGCCAACCAACCCGCCCAGATAGACACTCCAGTCACCCCCCGTGTCGACGTCGCCTCACAGACCGCCAGGGCGTTCATCGGGATTCGGGAACTGTTGCTGCGCGGCGATTTCGGGCGCGGCGAGCGGATCTCCGAGCTGCCGCTGGTGGCCCGGTTGGGGATGTCGCGGACGCCCATCCGTCTGGCGCTCGAGCGGCTGGCCCACATCGGCCTGCTCGACGTCTGCGCCACGGGTGGATTCACGGTGCGTGAGTTCACGATCGCCGACGTGCTCGATGCGATCGAGCTGCGCGGGGTGCTGGAAGGCACGGCGTCACGGCTCGCGTCGGAGCGTCTGACCAGCGACAGCGAGCTCGAGATGCTGCGCGAGAACTGTCGGCAGATGGGCGCGCTGCAGCGCCTCACGGTCGACAATTTCGCTCAATACATGGACATGAACGAGGCGTTCCACTCGATCGTCCTCGATCTCGCCAAGAGCGAGATGCTGCGACGTCACCTCGATCAGGTCAATTCGCTGCCGTTTGCGTCGCCGAGCGCGATGGTGTTCCCGACCCAGTTCCTGGCGCAGTCGGATGCCACCCTCGCCATCGCCGTCGAGCAGCATCGCAGCATCGTGGAGGCGATCGAGCGGCGGCAGGGCACGCGCGCGGAGAACCTGGCGCGCGAGCACGCGTTCATCGCGCGGCGCGTCCTCGAACTGTGCCTGGCGGATACCGACTCCCTCAGTCGCGTCCCCGGCGGACCACTGATCAACGTTTCGATCCGCTGAAGGCGGAGATGAGGCCGCGTTGCGGCGGCACTGAAGCGGTTGCCGCGCCGCGGAGGTAGCGGCCGCATTCGGGCGGCCCTTGGCGGCGGGTTCCGGAAGGGTAAGGTCGTGTCGAGTCCTGCTTCGACGAATGCCACGGTCAATGCGCTGACCCCGAGCGCCAGCGTTCCCACGACAACCGAAACGCCGACGCTTGGCGGCGAGTGGCGGCGGCTCCGCGAGACGTGGATGTTCCTCACGCGGCGGCCGGCCGCGCGCGCCACCGCCAACGATCTCCTGACGCTGTGCCAGATGCTGATGTCGCGCCGCGGCGACGTCTCGGGCGCCCGTCTGGCTGCCGATGTCGTCGAGCGGTACCGGGGCCTCGACGATCGCGAGCGCGAGGCGTTCTTCGATCGCCTCATCACGCTGTTCTCACCGGACCTCACGGCGGCGCGAGCGGCCGCCGAGACGTTCGTGGGAAATCCGTCGCAGGTGTCGTTGGCGCGCCTGCAGCAGGCGACCGAGTCGCCGCTGCAGGAGCTGTTCCGGCGCTGGAACATGGCGCCCGGCGGAACCGCGGCGTTGATCTCGCTGCGGCGCCGGCTGCTGACGACGCTCGACGCGCACCCCGCCCGCCGGCGCATCGACGACGACCTGATGCATCTGTTCCGGTCGTGGTTCAACCGCGGGTTCCTCGTGCTGCAGCGGATCGACTGGCGCACGCCCGCCGTGGTCCTCGAGAGGTTGATCAAGTACGAGGCCGTGCATCAGATCCACGGCTGGCACGATCTGCGGCGGCGGCTGGCCACCGATCGCCGGTGCTACGCGTTCTTCCATCCCGTGCTGCCGGACGACCCGCTCATCTTCATCGAAGTGGCGCTCACCAGTGGGATGCCCGCGGAGGTGCGGCCGCTGCTCGATCCCGATGCGCCGGTGAGCGACCCCGCGCGCGCCGACACGGCGACGTTCTATTCGATTACCAATTGCCAGGAAGGTCTGCGCGGCGTGTCGTTCGGCAACGTGCTCATCAAGCAGGTGGTCGAGGATCTCGGCAGCGCGTTCACGCGCCTGCGGACGTTCGCCACGCTGTCGCCGATTACCGGATTCCGCTCGTGGCTCGAGGCACGCGACGCGCGCTGGGCCGGATTCGATCCGACCACGGCATCCGTCAGCGCGAAGCGTGAGCTGACGGTCCACTGCGCGCGCTACCTGCTGCAGGCAAAACGCGACAACGAGCCGGCAGATCCCGTCGCCCGCTTTCACCTCGCGAACGGAGCCGTGCTGCAGCGACTGAATTGGATGGGCGATCCGTCGGGCGCCGGGTTGCAGCGCTCGTTCGGCCTGATGGCGAACTACGTCTATCGTCCCGGCGATCTCGAGCGCAACCACGAAGCGTACGCGCGCACCTACGAGGTCATCGCCTCACGCGCGATCGAGCGCATGGCGCGCGTGAACGGTCGCTAGCTGTTGGGCAGATGGGTAGATGGGTAGATGGGCCGATGGGTAGCTGGGCAAGTGGCATTACCTATCTACCCATCTACCCATCTACCTAGCAAGCCCCCGCCGGCTGACGACTCCCTTCCCTTCCTCGATCGTGATGATCTGGTCGGCGGCGACGTTGACTACGTCCTCGAGCCGTCCTGATGGCCACCGCACGTTGATGCGCTCGACCGTCGTCGCGTCGCCGAGCCCGACGTGCACGCGCAGATCGTTCTGACTGAGATAACTGGAACCCGCCCTGACGTCTCGGAGCTGGGTTCGCCCCCCTGATGTCACCGACACGCGCGCGCCAATCGCCTCGCGATTCGGAGGCGCGCCGCGCAACTGCACCAGCAGCGCATGATGACGGTTCCCGCCGTCGTTGCGCAGCAGCTCCGCGTCCTGACCGTTGTTGGTGACGAGCAGGTCGAGATCGCCATCGTTGTCGATGTCTCCGGTCGCCAGCCCGCGTCCGACTTTCGGCATTGTGAACGCGGCTCCCGCCGAGCGGCCGACCTCGACGAACCGTCGTAACGTGGTGTTGCGGAAGAGCAGCTTCCGCTGCTCGTAGGTCGACCCCGGGCGGTATCGCGGGGCGTTGTCCAGAATGTGGCCGTTGGCGACGGCGAGATCGATCTGCGCGTCGTTATCGAAATCGAGGAAGGCCACACCGAAGCCGACAAACGGCAATGTCGGAAATCCGATGCCGCTCTCGGTGGTCGCGTCGGCGAACAGGCCGCGGTCGAGGCCGCGACGCAGCGTGTGCATCTCGAAATCGAGATTGGTGATCGCCAGGTCCAGACGCCCGTCGCCGTCGTAGTCTGCGGCGTCGATGCCCATCCCCGCTCGCGTTCTGCCGTCGGCGGCGACCGCAATGCCCGTCTGCAGCGCGCTTTCCACGAAGCGCATGTGTCCGGTGTTGCGGAACAGGAAGTTCGGCATCGTATCGTTGGCCACGAACACGTCCGGCCAGCCGTCGTTGTCGTAATCCGAGACGACGACCCCGAGCCCGTTGGATCGCAATCCACCAACACCAGACGCCGCGCTGACATCGGTGAAGACGCCGCCGTCGTTGCGGTAGACGACGTTCGGGAGCGGCTGGTATTTCAGCGGGTGACAGTAATAGCGCAGTCCCGCCTTCGCATCGCCGCAGTAGGGACTGTGTGCCGGATCGGCGTCGACATAGTTCACGACCCACAGATCGAGATCGCCGTCGCGATCGAGATCGGCAAATGCGCAGCCGGCGCCCCATCGCGCGTCACCAACGCGCGCCCGCGCGGTCACGTCGGCGAACGTACCATCCCCGCGATTTCGATACAGCGCGTTCGGTCCCTGGTTCGTGATGTAGAGATCGGGAAGTCCGTCGCCGTCGTAATCGCCGGCACAGGCGCCCATGCCGTACACGCTGCGTCCGGCTTCAGCCGGACCGCGCTGAATTCCGCTCCGATCGCTGACGTCATCGAACATGCCGTTGCCGCGATTGTGGAACAGGCGATGCCGGGCACGTCGCGCCACGGCCGCGTCGGCGATCGATCCTCCATCCACGAGGAAGATGTCGATCCAGCCGTCGCCGTCGTAGTCGAACAGCACCCCGCCGGACCCCATCGTCTCGACGAGGTGCTTGTCCGGACTGGCGCCGTTGGTGTGATGAAACACGACGCCAGCGTGACGCGCGATGTCGACGAATTGCGGCAGCGGTTGTTCGGAGCCGGCCGCCGTCACGAGGACGGTCGCGAGCGCCGAGGCAACGAGCGCGATCCGCAGCCGGAAAATGGGGTCGGGAGTCATTTTTCGAGGACACCCCGCCATATCGACTCCTGCTGCTCGCTTTCAGTGGCCACCGCGCGCCGGCGGCGTTCATCCGCCTCGCGACGGGCGCGCTCGAATAGTTCGAGCTGGCGTGCCGCCTCGTCAGACTTTCCGAGACGGGTCAGCGCCGTCGCCAATCCCCAGCGTGGCTCGTAGCGATCGGGCGTCAGCACCAGGGCGCGCGTGAAGGCGACGACGGCGTCCTGGTCGGCGCCGGCGTCGAGCCGCAGTTGGCCGATGGCCGCGTACGCCTGCGGGTCGTGCGGATCGATGAGCAGCGCCGCGACCAGTTCCCGAAACGCCTCGTCGACCTGGCCTTCCGCCGCAAGCGCACCGGCCAGCTCCCGGTGAATCGACGGATCGTTCGGCGCCAGCTCCACAGCCTTGGTGAAGGCGTCCACAGCGCCGGCCTGATCGCCATCGACGAGCGCGAGCCGGCCGAGCGCCACGTACAGAACGTGGCGGCCCACGAGCGTTCCAGTCAGCGCGGCCTGATATTCACGGCGCGCATCCGCAACTCGATTCGCTTCCTCATGACTCTTTCCGCGCTGGAAGTGCGTGAGTGGCGAAGCGATTTCGCCGGACACGCCTGCGCGCGGCGTCGCCGGCGCGCGTTTGAGCGCCACGGCCGCCTCGCTGAATTTGTTCGCACTGAGCAACGCGAATGCTTCGCGGAGCGCATCATCGGCGACGACGGGCGTGCGCCACAGCGCGTCGGGCACGAGCGCCGAGGTGAGGAGCGGGGACACCGTAACTGCATCGCCTGCGGCGAGCCGCGCATACGTGTCATCGAGCAGCGCGTGCGCCGCTCGACGATCGTCAGCAGAGCCCGCACCGCGCTCCAGCACGTAATAGGCCTTGAGCGGATTGCGCGAATCGAAACGCCAGGCGCGCTGAAAACTGTTGGCCGCGTCCTGACGCTTGCCTGCTGCCTCCAGCGTCAGCGCGCGCAACAACTGCAGATCGGATCCACCTGGCTTGAGGGCTGCGGCCGCGTCGAGCTCGCGGACGGCATCATTCGACCGGCCGCGTCCACGATACGCAAGCGCCAGTTCCAGGTGCATCTGATAGGCGCCGGGAGCGGAGACACTCTGTCCGTCCCGATCGACGCGATCCTGGAGCGCGGCGATCTGGCGATCCCAGTCACGAACGGCTGCCGCGAGGCGATCGGCCACTCCAGCCACTGACCGCTGACCTGCGGGCTGCGACGCGAGGATCGCCAGCTCGCGTACCGCCTGCAGCACGGCGTCGGGCTGCGCGATCGCCAGAGAAGGACCGCCGAGGAGCGCGACCGCAACGATTCCGCCGGCAGCTCGACGTCTCCAGGAAGACCAGGGACTCTGTGACATCTCCAAATCGGGCCGGATTCTACTACTCCCTCGCCTGCCTATTGACATCGCTGCATGCAGACGCGTATACCGTGGGCGCCAACCTCGCGGAACGGCACTCGCGCCATCGAATTTTTCCCGGTGCTTTCCGGCCGTCGGGTCAAGTGGAGTCGTCTCCGATACGAGCAAGCTGTGCAATCTGCATGCAGTCCGTAAAAGAGGCTCGTCATCGAACAACAGGATTGAACCAGGGATTGGAGGGGCAGACGTGATGCGTGGAGTCTTCAGAGTGTTGTTGGCGTTTGCGGCAGTGATCGTGCTCCTGCCGGCAACGGCACGCGCACAGGAAGGACAGATCGCGGGAACCGCCCGCGACGCGTCGGGCGCGGTCATTCCCGGGGTGACCGTGGAAGTGACCAGCCCGGCTCTCATCGAACGGGTTCGCTCCGCCACGACTGACCCCAGTGGTCAGTACCGCATCACCAATCTGCCTGTCGGCGTCTACACCGTCTCCTTCTCCCTTCAGGGATTCAGCAAGCAGGAATTCGAGAGGATCGAACTGACCAGCGGCTTCACCGCGCAAATCAACGCGACGATGACCATCGGCCAGGTTTCCGAGACGCTCGTCGTGTCGGCGGAAACGCCGGTCGTGGACATTCAGAGCGCGCGCGAGGTCGTGACCTTCGACGGCGAGCAGATTCGCGAGCTCCCCACCAGCCGCAACGTCAACAGCCTGCTCCAGCTCACGCCAGGCATCAACAGCCAGTACCGGCCGACGAGCGCGTTCGGCGCGCCGGGCGTCTGCGTCGGCGGCATCGGCGTGTTCTGCAACCCTGGGGTCGCTGGCTTCAACGTGGGCGACCCTGGCGACGGCACCAACATGAACCAGGGCCGCGTGATGGTCGACGGCCAGGTCGTCAATCAAGGTGGTGCGCTGCCGCTCGGCGGCGTCACCGGCGGTTACACGGCGGACGTCGCCAACTCGCAGGAAGTCAACGTGCAGGTCTCGGGTGCGCTCGGTGAATCGGAAACGGGCGGCTCGCAGATCAACATCATCCCGCGCACCGGCGGCAACCGTTTCGCCGGCAACTTCAACACGACCTACACCGACAAGAACCTGTTCTCCGCCAACAACGGCTCGTATCCGACCATCACGTCGGTCCTGCAGTCGGTGATCGGCGATCACGACGTCGCCGTCGGCGTCGGCGGGCCGATCAGGAAGGACAAGCTGTGGTTCTACTCGGTGGCGCGTGACCAGGGGATTCACAAGCTGCCGGTCGGCATCGATTTCTGGCCGAACAAGTGGGAAGGCAAGTACGGCTACAACTATCAGCCGGACCGCGCCAAGCCGCGCGTCGAATACAAGAACATGTGGAAGAGCGTCAACGCGCGCATCACGTGGCAGGCGACGACGAAGAACAAGTTCAACTTCTACTGGGACGAGCAGGACTTCTGCCAGGACCCGTGCTCGGGCGTGGTCTCGGTCTACACCTCACCCGAGTCGTGGTGGTCGGTCGGGATCAGACCGGATCGACTGCAGCAGGTGTCGTGGACCAATCCGATCAGCAACAAGATCCTGCTCGAAGGCGGGCTGAACTTCTCTCAGCAGAAGTATCAGACCGATCATCATCGCGAATACACCAACCCGATCGACATCCCGCGCGTCGTCGAAAGCGGTCTCACGGCCGGCGGCGACGAGGTCGCGACACGCGTGAACCAGTTCGCCGGCGGCGCGGCGTTCATGCTGACCTCGGGGTCGCTCAACAGTCAGCTCGCCGGCGGCGGCGCCGAAATCCGCGACACGGGCAACTACCGCACGCGCGGCGCGATCTCCTATGTCAGCGGCCGGCATCACGCGAAGCTCGGATTCGACGGGGCCATTTACACGCAGGCGCAGACCAACGTCGTGAACCACCCGCAAATGCAGTTCAATTACTCGACGCCGGCCGACACCTGCGTGCCTGGAGTGAGCTGCGGCAACGTCAGCCTGCAGTTCCCCAACGATCCGTTCAACACCGCCCGCCACCCGATTCCCGTCTCGGTGCAGTTCAACACCGGATCGGGCACCGCGCACGACAGGGTCAGGTACAACGCGTTCTACGCGCAGGACCAGTGGACGGTGAGGCGCTTCACGGTCAGCGGCGCACTGCGGTTCGACAACGCCCATAGCAGCTACGGCGTCACGTGCATCGGGCCGAACGACCTCATTCCCATCCAGGCGGATGGCACGAGGAAGTACTGCACCAAGGAAGCCGACGGCGTCGGTTACAAGGACCTCACTCCACGCTACGGCCTCACCTGGGACGTGTTCGGCACCGGAAAGACAGCCGTCAAGGTGAATGGCGGCAAGTTCCTCAACGCGGCCGGCATCAGCGGCATCTACTCGGCCACCAACCCCGCCCGCCGCACGGTGAACCAGTTGACGCGCAACTGGAGCGATGCCGACAACGACCGGCACGTCGGCTGCAACCTGCTCGACCCGAACGACACGCGTGATGGATGCGGGACATTCGCCTTCGGCTCGAACGTCGCGCAGTACGGCCGCGATCCGGCTGCGCTCGACGCGGCCGGCATTCCCGTCGGTCTGACGACGACGCAGTGCGGCCGCACCGAGAGCGCCATTCCGGCGGCGGTCAAGGATTACTGCGCGAAGTATGGCGAGTCGATCGTCGACGGCTGGAATCGGCGGCGCAACGAGTGGCAGTTCGGCATCGGCATCCAGCAGGAAATCCTGCCGCGCCTGTCGGGGTCGTTCACCTGGAACAATCGCCGTTACTACAACCTGACGGTCAACGACACGCTCAATACCGGTTGCGATCGCTTCAACGGCGCGACCGACCTCGCCACGTGCCAGCAGGCGCTGCTGCGCTACAACGCGCCGGGATACGATTTCTATACAGTGCAGGCGCCATCGGATCCGCGGCTGCCCAACGGCGGCGGCTACCGCATGCTTGGCTTGAACGACGTGTCGCCGACCGCACCGGCCAGTCAACCAGTCGCGCAGACCTACTTCAACGCGCTCAACTACACGTGGAGTGGCTTCGACACGCAGTTCACATGGCGGGCGCCGAAGGGCATCCGCGTACAGGGCGGAACGAGTACCTATCAGACGAAGCGTGACCGGTGCGATGCCGTGCTCGACTTCGCCTTGAACGCATTCGGCTTCGGCGACACGCCCAGCATCCGCGGCCGTGAAGGCGCGGAGCTCGGCGCCTGCGCCCCGCTGGCCCCCTGGCTGACCACGCTCAGAGCCAATGCGTCGTACACGATTCCCTGGGTCGATCTCCTCGTGAGCGGCGTATTCCAGTCGTTCCCCGGCACCGACATCTCGGCGAATTTGACCTACAACAAGGAGCAGATTCAGTGGAACGCGGCCAGTGCGTCGCGCGCCACGCGCGCGTGCGCGAACCCCTTGCAGGGCGTCGGCTGCTTCACGTCGGTTGTCTCGCCGACGACGGTGGTCGTGAATCTGCTCAACAACAACGAGCTGTTCGGCGAGCGCGTCACCTACTGGGACATGAAGTTCGCCAAGAACATCCGGTTCGCCGGCAAGCGCGCGCAGGTCGGCGTCGACCTGTACAACATCTTCAACTCCGACGCGATCACTTCGTACAACAGCACTTACACGATCGACAACCCGGCGACGCCTGCTGTCGAGGTGAACAATTGGCTGCAGCCGCTGTCGCTGATCAGCCCGCGCTACGTGCGGTTCCAGGTGCAGTTCGATTTCTGAGGAGTTCGAAGCAAGGCCCGCCTTTAGGCGAACCTGAACTAAGATCGGCGGCCAACGGTAGCCCAGACCTTGTCAGGTCCGGGTGAACGAGCCTATGAAATCCTTGCCGCCGATCCTGCCGATCCTGTTCGCGATTGCATTCGCGCTCGCGTCCGCACACCCGGTGACGGCACAGGGGCCGCCGGCACAGCCGGCGACGCCATGCCAGTCGGTGACCGGCATTCAACTGGTCTGCGGACAAGACGCGCCCGAGGATCTGGTCGTCGTTCCCGGCTCGCAGTGGGTCGTGGCGTCCGCGTATGCCGGAATGGGCGGCATCAACCTGATCCGCGTAAGCGACAGGAGCACCGTTCACGCCTATCCGTCGCCAACGGCGCAGAAGCGATTCGACGCCAGGACCTACGCCGGATGTCCGGGGCCTCCCGGCGCCGCCGCGGACGCAAAGTTCACCACACATGGCCTCTGGATCGAATCCGGCCGCGGCTCCGTTCACAAGCTGTTCGTCGTCGGACACGGCAGCCGTGAATCGATCGAAGTGTTCGAGGTCGATAGCCGCGGGGCGACACCGGTCGTGACCTGGATTGGTTGCGCCGTGGCGCCCGATCCGGTCGGATTGAATTCCGTGCGCGGGCTTCCCGATGGCGGCTTCATCGCGACCAATTTCCTGGCGCGCGGCATCACCGCGGAAGCACGGCAGAAGATGCTCGCCGGCGACAAGAACGGCGAGCTGTGGGAGTGGCATACCAAAAGCGGCTGGCAGAAGATTCCGGGCAGCGAGGCCGCGGGCGCCAACGGGCTCGAGCTCTCCGCCGATGGCAAGACGTTGTACGTGGCGGCCTGGGGCACGCAGTCGTTCTTCCGTCTGTCGCGTCAGGGCGCGTCGCCGAAGCGTGATGAAGTCCCGCTCGGCTTCCGCGTCGACAACATCCGCTGGGCGAAGGATGGAACGCTGCTGGCCGCCGGCCAGGGTCAGGGGTCGACCACCGTCGTGAAGATCGATCCGAAGACACTGACTATCACGAAGGTGCTTCAGCGAACCGACGACGCATCGTTCCGCGCAGGGACGGTGGCGGTGGAAATCGGCGATCGGTTGTGGATCGGCTCGTTCACCGGGGATCGAGTCGCGATTCTGCCCGTGCAGTGATTCCTTGCTGCCGGGCAACTTCCATCCATCACGAACCACGGAGACACGGAGGCACGGAGATCATGTTTAGACAGTTTCTGTTCTGCTTGGCGCTGCTCACACTGCTTGCCGCGCCCGTCTCGATTGTGGCCGCACCGGATCTCGATCCCAAGGCGATCTCCATTCAGCTGCCGGCCGAGATCAAATGGGTCAAGGCGGCCAATGGCGGTTCCGAGCAGGCGGTCCTCGTCGGCGATCCGGCGAAGCCGGGCCTCTATGTCGTGCTGCAGAAGTGGCTCCCGCGCAACAACAGCCGGCCGCATTCGCATCCCAACGATCGCTTCATCACGGTGCTCAAGGGCACGTGGTGGGTGAACACGGGTGCCAACTACGATCCCGACGGCATGAAGCCGATAACCGCCGGCAGCTTCGTGGTCCATTACGGGAAGGAGATGCACTACGACGGCGCAAAGGACGAGGAGTGCATCCTGCAGATCGTCGGCATCGGGCCGGCCAACAACCCGCCGGCACAGCGATGAAATCACTCCTGAACTGGGAGTCAGCTTCGATGCGAACAGTCCTCACGATCGTCCTGGTCCTCGTCAGCAGCAGTGTGGCCGCGCCCGCCGCGATGGCGCAGAGCACCGACGCCGGCCGCGCGACGTTCGCCAACCGCTGCGCCGGATGTCACGGCACCGACGGCAACGGTGGCGAGCTCGGTCCGGCGATTGCGGCGCGCATTCCGATCAGGACAGACGACGACATCACGTCGTTGCTGCGCGAGGGACGCGCCACCGCCGGCATGCCCGCATTTCCGACGCTGACGGCGAGCGACACGCGCGAGCTCATCGCCCATCTGCGCACGCTGAAGCCGCGCGTCGGCAGCGCGCCGCAGCGTCGAACGTTTCGACTGGCCGGCGGCAGCACGCTGAGCGGGGTCGTGCTCAACGAGACACTCACCGACGCGCAGGTGCTGGGAGACGATCAGCGGCTTCGCCTGCTGCGCACCAGCGGCAGCACGTCTCGCGAAGTCACCTCTCAGACCGACTGGCCGCTGTACAACGGCTCGACCAACGGCACGCGCTACAGCGCGCTCGCCCAGATCGACCCGCGCAACGCGCGCCAGCTCGCGCCGCGGTGGATGTTCACGGTGCCGAACACCGCGCGGCTGCAGGTGACGCCGGTGGTCGTCGGCGGCGTGATGTACGTGACGCTCGCCAACGAGTGCTACGCGCTCGATGCGGGAACGGGGCGGGAGATCTGGCACTATCAGCGCCCGCGGACGAAGGGACTGGTCGGCAACGCCGCCGGCGGAATCAACCGCGGCGTGGCGGTGGACGGCGATCGCGTGTTCATGGTCACCGATCACGCGCACATCATCGCCCTGAACCGGCACACCGGCGCGCTGCTGTGGGACACGGAGATGGCCGACTGGCGACAGAATTACAACGCCACCGGCGCGCCGCTCATCGTCGGCTCGCTGGTCATCATCGGCACGTCCGGCGGTGACGAAGGCGTGCGCGGATTCGTGGCGGCGTTCGATCAGGCGACCGGCAAGGAAGCGTGGCGGTTCTGGACCGTGCCGGCGCCGGGAGAGCCGAAGTCGGAGACGTGGCAGGGGCGCGGCATCGCGCATCCCGGCGGAGCCACGTGGATGACCGGCGCCTACGATTCGACGCTCGACACGCTCTACTGGCCTGTCGGCAATCCCGGGCCCGACATGATCGGCGACGATCGACTGGGCGACAACCTCTATACCGACTCGATCGTCGCGCTCGATCCGAAGACCGGCCGGCTCAAATGGCATTTCCAGTTCACGCCCCACGATGTGTGGGATTACGACGCGCAGGAACCGATGGCGCTGGTCGACTCGATGTGGAACGGCCAGCCGCGCAAGCTGCTCGTGCAGGCGAACCGCAACGGATTCTTCTACGTTCTCGATCGTACGAACGGCGCGTTTCTGTCCGGCACGCCGTACGTGCGACGGGTCACGTGGGCCACGGGTCTCGACGCCAACGGCCGCCCGCTCCGTGCGCCGAACATGGAGCCATCGCCCGAAGGCCGGCGTGTCTGCCCGTCCCTCGATGGCGCGTCGAACTGGTATTCGACGTCGTACAACCCGGTGACCGGGTTCTATTACGTGCAGGTCAACGAGAAGTGCGGCGTGTTCACCCGCGTGGCGGCGGAATGGGAAGCCGGCAAGGGATTCATGGGCGGATCGTTCCGCCAGGCGCCCGACGAACCGGCGGAGCGCGTGCTGCGCGCGTTCGACATCCGGACCGGCAAGCCCGCCTGGGAGATGAAGCAGACCGGCGCCGTGAACTCGTGGGGCGGCGTGCTCTCCACCGCCAGCGGCGTCGTGTTCGTCGGCGAAGACAGCGGCGCGTTCATGGCGGTCGATGGCCGCACCGGCGCGCCGTTGTGGAGCTTCCAGACCAATCAGCTGTGGCGCGCCTCGCCCATGACCTACGAGTTCGATCGCAAGCAGTACGTCGCCGTCGCCGCCGGCCCGAACATCATTGCGTTTGGTCTGCCGGATGGCGACGCGTCGACGAGCACCGCCGCACGGTGACGGCCGTAACTCCTCGTTCCAAGTTCCAGGTTCCCCGTTCCAAGTTCCGGCAGTTCCCGGTTCCGATTCCTGTTCCGGATCAGAACGCTGAACCGGAACCGCCGGAACTCGGAACCTGGAACACGGAACTCGGAACGCGGGATTCGACGATTGACGGTGCGCCGGCGAGGAACCACACGCCGATGACCGCGTCGAAGATCAGGCAGCCGAGCGACGAGGTCGGCATGAAGGGCCAGATCGGATTTCCCCACAGGTGGTGCATCAGGTCCCAGCCTGAGTGCATCAACCACGCGATGCCGATGAACCGATACGATTGCAGTCCGCAGTACACGATCGGCGTCGCGACGATCGGGTAGACCAGCTCCCACACGCCAAAGCCGCCGCTCAAGTAGGTGCTGACCGCTCCCGCCGCCAGCACGCCGTTCAGCGTCCGCCGCGTCGGCTCGCGTACGAACGACATGATGAGGATGAAGACCAGTCCGGCGATCGCCGGCGCGACGTAGTCGATCGCATGCATCACTGTGTGCCTCCGCCACCAATCCTACGGACTGTGGCAAGATTGGCCAGTGGCTGGAAAGACAGTGTTCGCAGGAATCTCGCCAGCCCTGAGCGAGCGCAGCGAGTCGAATGGGCCAGGCCGCCGGCATCTGGTTGCCGTCGTCGCGTTCGATGGCGTCGTGCTTGGCGACCTGGCGACGCCGTGTGACGTGTTCGGGCTGGCGCGCGGAAAGTACGACATCCGCGTGTGCAGCGTGGCGCGCCGCGTGGAGTCGCTGCACGTCACGCTCGACGTCCCGTGGCGGCTGTCATCACTGCAGCGGGCCGACACGGTGATCGTGCCTGGGATTGACGACCTCGCTCGTCCCATCCCCGCGGCGATCCTGCGTGCGATTCGCACAGCTGCGAATCGCGGTGCGCGTGTGGCGTCGATCTGCACGGGCGCGTTCGTGCTCGCGGCGGCGGGCGTCCTCGATGGCTTGCGCGCAACGACGCACTGGCGGGGGGCGC
>Ga0081539_10001726_pt1 | contig 34952 bp, 35 predicted proteins | sample TabmetS4T2R2_FD_71023 | JGI IMG/M metagenome (GOLD analysis project Ga0081539, IMG submission 71023) | Tabebuia heterophylla rhizosphere microbial communities from the University of Puerto Rico - S4T2R2 | ecosystem: Host-associated > Plants > Roots > Rhizosphere ... | reverse complement strand
GCCGCCGAGCGACTCGCGCTCGGCCGGCAGCGGGCGCTCGCCGCGGGGGCGGCGCTTCACCGGCGCGACGAGCGCGAGAGCGCGCGCCGGCGTGGATCCGTAGTAGTCGGCGACCCAGAGCGCGAGCTCGACGAGCGCCGGCGGCAGGTCCTCGACGACGCGTTCGATCGCGGCGATCTCGACGCCGCGCGGCGCGTCGACGTCGAGCTCGACGACGAGCCCGCGCCGCCGCGCGTTGCCGAAGCGGACTTCGACGACCGATCCGACGCGCGCCTCCTCCGGCACCGCGTATGTGAACGGCCGCGCCACGGCGCGCGCCGTGACGAGCGGATACACGGATGCCAGCCGGCTCACGCCGGCTCACGGTACGTCAGGCTCCGGCTGCTTCGAGCACCAACTCGGTCGCGAAGCCGAGGAAGAGCCCGCCGAGAACCCACCAGGTGATCAGCGTCTTCTGCTGGAAGCGGCGACACACCGCGAAGAGCTCGATGATCACGTAGAGGATCGAGCCCGCGGCGACCGTGAGAATCGCGACCTCGACCCACTGGTTGACCCAGGCCTGTCCGAGGAGGGTGCCGAGGAATGTGGGTCCACCGCCGATCAACCCCAGCAGCGCGAGGAACCTCCAGCTGGGCCGTTCGGCGTCACCGGCCATCGGCCCGACGATTCCGAAGCCCTCGGTCGCGTTGTGCAGCCCGAAGCCGATCACGAGGGCAAGCGCAAGGGAGAGCTCGTCGTTCGCGGCGGACTGCCCGATCGCCAGCCCCTCGGCGAAGTTGTGCACGCCGATCCCGGTCGCGATCAACAGGCCGAGCAGTTGGCCGGCGGTCAGCTGCGCGACGCGCGACGTCCGCTCGAACTCCGCGGTCGAAGCGGCGCCGGGCCCGAGCATCGCCCGGCCGCGCTGCCGAAGCATCCAGCGGTCGTAGTAGACGAGGCTCATCAGGCCCGCGATCACCCCGCCTGCGAACAGCGCGCCGAAGCCGAGCAGCTCGCCCCATTCGTGCTCCTCGGCCGCCTCCTCGACAGGAGTGAACGCGTGCTCGGCGACCTCGATCAGCAGGAAGATCAGGACGCCCGCGGCGAGCGCGGTGAGCGCGCCCTGGACGCGCGGATTCCGAGTTCGCAACCGTCCGAGCGGCAGGCCGAGGAAGATCGTGAAGCCGGCGATCGCACCGAGGATGAGGGTTTGGGCGGTGCTCATCGGATCGTTGTAAGGGCCACCTTACACGAGGTGTAAGGAGGTACGCTGCGCCTTGCGATGGCGCAGGGTCACTCCGTCGACGACTACCTGGAGACGATCTACTTCCTCGCCTTTCCGATCGGCGAGTACACCCCCGCGGGCGGCACGCTACCGCTCGCCTCGCGGGTTGCCGAGATGCTGGGGGTCTCCCGCGCGTCGGCCGGCGAGATGCTGAAGCGGCTCGAGTCGGAGGGCCTGATCGAGCGCGGCGCGCGCAAGGAGGCGCTGCTGACGCCGAGCGGTCGCGAGCGGGCGGAGCACGTCGTACGGAAGCACCGGATCATCGAGCGCCTGCTCACCGACTTCATGGGCTACACGGGGGCGGAGGCTCACGTCCACGCCGACGAGCTCGGCGGCACGTTCTCGGACGACATGGTCGAGCGGACCTGGGAGCGGCTTTCCCGCCCCGACCGCTGCCCGCACGGCTGGCCGGTCGATCCCGAGTTCGAGCAGGAGGAGAACCGCGAGCTGCAGGCGCTCGCCGAGCTCGACACCGGCGACCGCGCGACGATCGTGCGGCTCGCCGAGCACGACGGCGACCTCCTGCACTGGTTCTACGACGAGGGCCTCGTCCCCGGGACGCGCGTCGAGGTGCGTGCGGCGCAGCCCGAGGCGGGGCAGTTCACCGTGAAGGTGAACGGCGACGAGCGCGCGATCGGCGAACGCGCGGCCGCCGGCTTGTTCGTACGGCCCGAGCGCTGAGGCGGCACTCCCCTCCGCGCCAGTCCGATTACTTTCGAGCGGCGCCCGAGTTGAACCTCCCGAGACGATTCACGACGACGGAGGTGCACGATGCCGGATGTCACGCTCAAGTCGATCGACGACATGGAGCCGATCTACGGCGGTCTCGCCCGCCGCGCGCGCGCGGAGCTCGGTGTGACGGCCTGGGGTATGCAGGTCTTCACGTTGCCGCCCGACTGGGACGGCTACCCGAACCACAACCACAGCGCCGATGCATTCGACCCGAATCAGGAGGAGGTCTACATCCCGCTCAGCGGCGCCGCGACACTCGTCGCGGACGACGACGAGTTCGAGCTACGACCGGGAGTGATGGCGCGCGTCGGCCCCGATCAGCGGCGCCGGATCCTGCCGGGACCGGAGGGAATCCGTTTCGTGGCGATCGGCGGATCTCCCGGCAGCTTCCGGGCGGGAACGTGGACGGAGCTCGGCGCCGACCCGCCGATGGCGCCGGCCGAGTAGTCACCGGGTGGGAATGGACGAGCAGGCGTTCGCCCTCCTAATCGAGCCGCACAGGCGGGCGCTCCACCTCCACTGCTACCGGATGCTCGGGTCGCTGCACGACGCGGACGACGCACTCCAAGAGACGATGCTGCGCGCGTGGCGAGGGTCCGACCGCTACGAGCCGCGCGCGCAGCTCGGCACCTGGCTGCACACGATCGCCACCAACGTCTGCCTCACGGCGATTGCGCGCAGACGCTCGCGCCCCGTCGAGCTGGTCGAGGACCTCGAGCATCTGCAGCCGTATCCGGACCGCCTGCTCGACGACCTCGTCACGCGCGAGACCGTGGAGCTCGCGTTCATCGCCGCGATCCAGCTCCTGCCGCCCAAGCAGCGCGCCGTCCTGATCCTGCGCGACGTGCTCGACTGGTCGGCGAAGGAGGTCGCGGAAGCGCTCGACGACTCCGTCGGTGCGGTCACGAGCGCGCTCCAGCGTGCGCGCAGGAGCGTCGAACGCGCTGATGCGCCTTCGTCGGCGCAGAGCGAGCGCGAGCACACGCTGCTTCGTCGCTTCGTCGCCGCCTGGGACGCGGTCGACATCGATGCGCTCGTGGCGCTTCTGACCACGGACGCGGTGATGACGATGCCGCCGGAGCGGATGCGGGTCGCGGGCGGCGCCGCGATCGGATCGTTCTTCGCAACTGTCCCGCTCGCCGGGCGACTCGACGAGATCCGTCTTCTCCCCACCGCCGTGAACCGGCAGCCTGCGCTCGCCGCCTACGCTCCGGCAGACGACGGGACGCGCCGTCCCTACGGACTGATGGTGCTGCAGGTCGACGACCGGCGAATCTCGGGCATCTTCGGCTTCCCAGACCCGTGGCTGTTCGAGCAATGCGGTCTTCCGACCGCGTTGACCTGACATCTCGCGCGCCGCGGTCGCCACCGCAGCCCGGCGTGGTAGGGGCGCCGTTCAGCGGCTAGCCTCGTCCTCGTGGTGACCGCAGAGGACATCCGTCGCGTTCGCGTCTTTGCCGACCTCGAGTCGCCCGCGTGCGAGCGGCTGTCCCGCGCGGCTGCGGACATCAGCCTTGCGGCGGGCGACTACGCCGCGCACGACGGTGACGACCGTGCACTGTTCGGGCTCCTGGAAGGGCGCATCGAGGCGGTCAAGGTCGTGGACGGCATCGAGCGCGTCGTCGGCGAGCGGCAGCCCGGCGACATCTTCGGCGAAGTTCCGATCACGTTCGGAACGCAGTTCCCGGTGGGCTTCCGCGCCGCCGAGCCCTCGCGCGTCATGCGAATCGAGCCGCACGACTACCACGCGGTCGCCTCGCTCGCCCCGAGCGTGGCGAAAAACGTCGGCGCGCTCGCAAGCGAACGGATCACCGGGCCCCGCGGGCTGCAGGGCATCGCGGCGGAGCCGCGCGCGCCGCGGGCGCTCGTGCTCGGACGCCGATGGGATCCGGCGAGCGGCGAGCTCCGGCGCTTCCTGCACCGCAACCAGATCTCGTTCAGGTCGCTCGAGCCCGGCGAGCCGGAGGTCGAGGAGCAGTGGGGCGGCCCGGTTCCTGACGACGGCGACCTGCCGGCGATCCGCGTGATCGGCGGCAAGACCGTCGTCAAGCCACAGCTTCGCCGGGTCGCGGAGCTCCTGGGCCTGCAGACCGAGCCGGCGGTGGCGGAGTACGACACCGTGATCGTGGGCGCTGGGCCGGCGGGCCTCGCCGCCGCCGTCTACGGCGCATCGGAGGGATTGCGGACGATCGCGATCGAACGGGAAGCACCGGGCGGCCAGGCCGGGACGTCGTCGCGGATCGAGAACTACCTCGGGTTCCCGGCAGGCGTCTCCGGCGACGAGCTCGCGAGTCGAGCGCTACAGCAGGCGCGCCGGCTCGGCGCCGAGATCGTCGTCACCCGCTCGATCAGCCGCATCGACGCGTCGAATCGCCAGGTGCATCTCGACGGCGGTGACGTCCTGCACGCGAGGACGATCATCCTCGCCTGCGGCGTCGCCTGGCGGCAGCTCTCCGTCGAGGGGTTCGACCGGCTCGTCGGGAAGGGCGTCTTCTACGGCGCGGCGCGCAGCGAGGCGCCGAACACGCACGGCCTCGACGTTCACATCGTCGGCGCCGGGAATTCCGCGGGCCAGGCCGCGATGTTCTTCGCGAACTATGCGAAGACGGTCACGATCCTCTACCGCGGGACGACGCTGACGAAGACCGACGGCGGTGGAATGTCGCGCTACCTGATCGACCAGCTCGCGGCGCGCCCCAACGTCGACGTCATGTTCCGGACCGAAGTGGTCGCGGCGCACGGGTCGAACGCGCTCGGAGCGATCGACGTACGCAACTCTGATACCGGCGAGACCCAACGGCTCCCGTCGGGCGGGCTGTTCCTGTTCATTGGTGCCGACGCCGAGACCGGCTGGCTCCCGCCCGAGGTGGCGCTCGACGCGCGCGGGTACGTGCTCACGGGGCCCGACGTCGACGGTGCGAGCGAGTGGCACCTCGACCGTGACCGGTACCTGCTCGAGACGAGCGTGCCGGGCATCTTCGCGTGCGGCGACGTACGGTCGGGCCCGGTGAAGCGCGTCGCGTCGGCCGTGGGCGAGGGCAGCCTCGCAATCGCGTTCGTGCACCAGTATCTGAGGGACAGCGGAGCGGCGGCAATCGCCGGCGTCGCGGCGGCAGGAGCCGGCTCCCGAGTGAGCTAGGGCTGTTCACTCCGGCCGAAGGGCCAACGTGACCGACGATCGGGCGAGACGAGCGGCAGGTGCAGCGGCCGCGCTTGCGGGCCGGCTCGCCGGCGCCGGGACCCGCGCGCTCGAGGGAGCGCTCGGCGGCGCCGAGCGCACACGCGTTGTCGTGCTGCTCGCTTCGGTTCTCGCGCTGAGCAGCGCCGACGCGACAACCGTGGGTGCATCCGCGACTCCGCTTCGCGACTCGCTTGACATCAGCAACACCGACATCGGCCTGCTCGTGTCCGTGACGTCCGCCTTCGCGGCGCTCGCGAGCCTCCCGTTCGGTGCGCTTGCGGATCGCGTGCGCCGGACGTGGGCACTCGGCGGCGCGATCGTCCTCTGGGGAGTGGCGATGATCTGGAGCGCGACGGTCTCGTCGTTCGGGGAGCTGCTCCTCACCCGCGTCGCCCTCGGCGCGGTCACGGCGATCGCCGGACCGTTCGTCGCATCGCTCGTCGGTGACTACTTCCACGGCGCAGAGCGTGGGCGGATCTACGGCTTCATCCTCGCCGGCGAGCTCGTCGGTGCCGGTATCGGGTTCGCCGTCACCGGCAACATCGCGGCCCTTTCGTGGCGCGCCGCATTCGTGATCCTGGCCCTGCCGGCGTTCGCACTGGCCTGGTTCGTCATCCGGATGCCCGAGCCGGCGCGAGGCGGCCGGGAGCCTCTCCTCGTCGAGGGACGCGTGGCTGCCGTCGCCGACGAGCCCGAAGGCACACGTGCGCACGACCTCGCGCGCGAACGTGGCCTCGAGCCCGACCCCGAGCTCGTCGTGACCGATGCGAGCCGCATCGGGCCGATCGCAGCGGTCCGCTACGTGCTTCGCATCAAGACGAACGTCCACCTGATCGTGTCCAGCGCGTGCGGCTACTTCTTCCTCGCCGGCGTGCAGACGTTCGGCATCGAGTTCGCGACGGATCAGTACGACGTCGGCCAGGCGTTCGCGAGCTTCCTCCTGCTGATCGTCGGCGTCGGAACCGTCGGCGGCGTCCTCGCCGGCGGCTGGATCGGCGACGGTCTCTTACGCCGCGGGTACCTCAACGGTCGCATCCTGGTCAGCGCCGTGACGGCTGCGGCCGCGGCGGTCCTCTTCGTGCCGGCGCTCTTCACGCACAGCGCGATGACCGCACTTCCCTACCTCGTCGGCGCCGGGTTCGCGCTCGCAGCGCAGAACCCGCCGCTCGACGCAGCGCGGCTGGACATCGTCGTGCCGCAGCTGTGGGGCCGCGCAGAAGGCGTGCGCACGTTTCTGCGAACCGGCGGCCAGGCGCTCGCGCCGCTGTTGTTCGGAGCGGTCTCGGACTACGTGTTCGGCGGCGGCCACGGCGGGTTGAAGTGGACGTTCCTGGTCATGCTGCTCCCACTCGCCGGCAGCGCGTACTACCTGTTCACCGCGATGAAGACGTACCCGCAGGACGTCGCGACTGCGGCCGCGTCTGCTCGGGGCGAAGTCCCCGTTCACGCGGACTCGTGGTGACCTTCGATCAACGACGCACAGAACTGCTCGCGGCGATTCAGTTCAACGGCATCGCGCACAACGCGCTGACCGCGTCGCAGGCGACGCAGGCGAACGCGCTCGCGACCACGCTCGACCGCTACAACAACAACCTGCTCTGCTGAACCTCAGCGGGCCCGAGCCCTGATTGCTTCTGGGTCGACGACAACCGTTCGTCCACGCCGCAACTCGACGGTTCCGCGTTCCTGTTCCTCTCGCAGGACGCGATTCACCGTCGCTCGTGACGTCCCCGCCATCTCTGCGAGCTGTTCCTGGGTCAGCGGGATGGCGGAGTCGCCTCGGTCGTACACGGCGCTGAGCTCCGAGAGCCGGCGCAGGACACGGCGCTCCACCGGCATGTAGAGCGCCTCGAGGAGAAGCTGGTTCTGTCGGCGCACCTCCTCGGCGAGGAAGCCGATCAGGGCCTGGTTGACGGTCGGATGTTCCTTGCGGAGGCGCTGAAACTCGCCGACGTAGACGGCGAACGTCTCGGCCTCCTCGAGTGACTCGACCGTCGCGGAGCGCTTGGCCCCGTCGCTGACCAGCGCCATCTCGCCGAAGCTCTCTCCGGGGCCGCGAATGCCGATCGTCACGGTCTCACCGAGAGGCGTCATCACGCGGATTGCGAACCTGCCCTTGCTGATCAGGTGCAGCGAGTCGGCCGGATCCTCGCGATGGAATACCACCTCGTTTCGCGAGAAGCGACGCCGTCGCGCAACGGAGAGGAGCCGGCGGATTTCCTCGCTCGGGACGCCGTCCATGAGCCGCCAGCGCACACCGGAACTATGTCACCTGCCCTGCGGGCATCCTCGGCCGGCCAAAAAGGGTGGCGGCGCGCCGCCGGGGGAACGCCCGTGCCCGAGCGCCCGTCCCAAGGAACGCCCCCACCCAGGGTGGGGGAATCAGCCCCTGTCCCTCGCGTTCGACGCTACCGGCCGGTTGCGCGCGGATCTGTGCCGATTGGGTGCCGATTCAGATCGACTGGCGGTCTACGCGTCGTGCACGTCCGCCGCAACCACCGGCGGCTCGGCGTTGGCGCCTTCCGGCAGCTCGACCTCGCCGTTGAGGCCGGCGGCACGCCGCAGCTCCTGCGCCTTGTCGACGCGCTCCCACGTGAAGTCGTGGTCGTCGCGACCGAAGTGTCCGTACGCCGCGGTCTTCTGGTAGATCGGCCGCTGCAGCGCGAGGTCGCGGAGGATCGCAGCCGGCCGGAGATCGAACACCTGGCGCACCGAATCCTCGATTCGCTGTGGCGAGACACGCTCGGTGTTGAACGTCTGCACCGCGATCGAGACCGGACGCGCGACGCCGATTGCATACGCGACGTTGACCTCCGCGCGGTCGGCGAGCCCGGCGGCGACGATGTTCTTGGCGACGTAGCGCGCGGCATACGCGGCCGAACGATCGACCTTCGTCGGATCCTTGCCGCTGAACGCGCCGCCGCCGTGGCGGCCTGCGCCGCCGTACGTGTCGACGATGATCTTGCGACCGGTGAGGCCCGTGTCGCCCATGGGCCCGCCGATCACGAACTTGCCGGTCGGGTTCACGTAGACGAAGTCTCGATCCTCGTACAGACGCTTCTCGTCGTACAGGTGCGGCGGCAGCACCGGATGCAGCACCTTCTCGATCACGTCCTGCTTGATCAGGTCGGCGTCGGCGTTCTCCGCGTGCTGCGTCGAGACGAGCAGACGCTCGATCTCGACGGGACGCTGGCGGCCGTGCTCGTCGATCTCGTAGCGAACCGTCACCTGCGCCTTGCCGTCGGGACGCAAATAGCCGACCTCGCCGGCCTTGCGCACGTCCGACAGGCGCTTGCAGATCCGATGCGCGAGCAGGATCGGGAGCGGCATCAACTCGGGCGTCTCGTTCGACGCGTAGCCGAACATCATCCCCTGGTCACCGGCGCCGACGCGGTCGAGCGGGTCGTCGTCGCCCGGGTCGTGCTGCACCTCATACGACGCGTCGACGCCCTGCGCGATGTCCGGCGACTGAGGATCGATCGCGACGACGACACCGCACGTGTTCGCGTCGAAGCCGTAGGCCGAGTCCGTGTAGCCGATCCTGCGGATCGTCTCGCGGACGAGGTTCGAGACGTCGACGTACGTCTCGGTCGTGATCTCGCCCCCGACGACGGCGAGACCGGTGGTGATCAGCGTCTCGCAGGCGACGCGCCCACGGGGGTCGTCGCGCAAGACGGCGTCGAGGACGGCGTCCGAGATCTGGTCGGCGATCTTGTCCGGATGCCCCTCGGTGACCGACTCGGAGGTGAACAGGAAGTCGCGAACTGCCATCCGCAGGAGGCTACCGCACGTGACGGCGGACTACCGCAGCTGCAGGAGCGCGGCGAACTTCGAGACGCCGTCGGACGAGGATCCGTACGCGAGGAAGCTCTGGAGCGGCGCGAGGTCCTGCGAAACCTCGGCAGGGATCGCCCCGCCGGCGATCTGCGTAAAGCCGTCGATCACCGGAACCGCATCCTGCACGTTGACGTAGAAGAACCCGCTCGTGTCCTCCGGGAGGTCGGCAGCGCCTTTCGCCTTCTCGAAGACCGGGTCGTCCTCGAGCGTCGACGAGACCGAGCGACCGAAGGGCCCGATCGAGCTCGAGAGGACGAGGTTCCCGCGGTCGATGCCGTAGTAGAGCGCGAACCTGCCGAAGGACAGCTTCTTGACACTTCCCGACGCGTTCGCGTTGACCGGCCGCGTGCCGACGAGCATTCCGGCGCGTCCGGCGATGGTGTTCACGGTCCGCAAGGCCGCCCCTGCGTCCTTTTCCTTCAGGACGAGCGTGGCCTCGGGGAAGGGCGCGCTCTTCTGCACGTAGAGCACTCCCTCGTCGGACACGACCCGGATCAGCTGGTCGAACCCGACCCCGAGCGCCTGCTGGAGCTGGGCGAGCGCCTGCTGTCCCTGCGGCGTGTTCCGCAGCTGCCTGTACGCCTGGTCGCTGCCCTTGAACGACGCGACGAGGAGCGATCCGGCGGGAACGCGGTCGAGCAGCGACGGCGAGAACGTCTTCGCCGAGCCCTCCTTGGTCTTCCACGCGCCGTCGAGCTTCCAGCCTTCCTCATGGGACGAGAGCGCGAGCGCGACCCATTCGAGCGAGCCGAGCGGCACGTTGGCGAGCTCCGGTGCTTCCTCACGGAGCGTGGCGGCGAGCTTCGCGCCGTTCAGGAACGCCTTCGCGTTCGCCTCGTCCGGCAGCTCGTCCATCGCGTCGCCGAAGGCGTCCTCGCCGTCGAGGTGGTCGCTCGCGTTGCGAACCGCGTCCAGCGCAGCCTGGTTGTCCGAGAACGCCGTCCAGTCGCCGATCCGCTGGTGCTTGGGGCTGTCCTCGCTCTTCGCCATCAGCGCCGCGAACTTCTGCTCGTCCGGCGGCTGCGTCAGGCCGACGACCTGCGGCTCGTCGCGGCCCGAGAGGAAGACGAAGTCGACCTCCGGCCCGAGCGCCGGCAGGACGTCGCGGCCGAAGTCCACCCCTTCCTCGGAGAGCTCACGGTTCATTTCTTCGAGGAGCTTGTTCCGCAGCGGGAACTTCTTCAGCAGCGCGTCACCCTGCTTCCACTGCTCGGAGCCGCTGTCGGTGTCGACGGAGACGAACGCGATCGCGTCGGCCGGCGCGACCTCGGCGCCCGAGGCAACGCCGGTCGCGGAGCCGGTCGAGCCGCCGCATGCGCTCGCACCGAGCGCGAGGGCCACTGCACAGAGGGCGGCGACGGCGACGCGGCGCATCGCTCCCATCGTAGTCACTCCCCGGTCGGACGTCTCCCCATCAGGCCCTCGACGAGGTGGGCCAGCTCGACGTGGCCTTCGAGGACGGCACACACGCCTTCGGTGATCGGCAGCTCGATGCCGAGCCGGTGGCTGAGGTCGCGGAGCACCGGCGCCGTGGTGAGCCCCTCCACCGTCTGACCGATCTCGCGCGCGGCCTCCTCCGGCGTCGAACCGCGGGCGATCAGCTCGCCCGCGCGGCGGTTGCGCCCGTGCCGCGACTCGCAGGTGACGATCAGATCGCCCATGCCGGCGAGGCCGGCGAACGTCTCAGGGCGACCGCCGCACGCCTCGCCGAGCCGCGCCATCTCGACGAGGCCGCGCGTGATCAGCGCGGCCTTGCCGTTGTCGCCGAGCTCGAGACCGTCGACCCCGCCCGCCGCGAGCCCGATCACGTTCTTCGCCGCAGCGCAGAGCTCGACGCCGACGACGTCCGGGTTCACGTACACACGGAACACGAGCGAGTTGATCGCATGCTGAAGCCGGTCGGCGAACGCCTCGTCCTCGGATGCGATCACCGTCGCCGTCGGCAGCCCAGCCGCGATCTCCTCGGCCATGTTCGGCCCGGAGAGCACCGCCACAGGACGCCCGGTCACCTTCGTCGAGAGCCGATCGCCCGTCGCCGGGTCGAGCCCCTTCGCGAGCGAGAGGACCGGAGCGCTGCCCGGAAGCGAGGCGGCGACGCCGGCGAACGCCTTCGACGGCACCGCGAGCACGATCAGCTCCGTGGCCTCGAGGTCGGCTTCGTCGCCGGGCACGGCGGCGATCCCGTCGAGATCGACCTCCGGCAGGTACCGCGGGTTGTGTCCGGTCTCGCGGATCGCGCGGGCCTGCCCCGGGTCGCGGCAGGCGAGCGTCACGTCGTGTCCGCGGTCGGCGAGCAGGCGAGAGAAGGCCGTTCCCCACGATCCGCCGCCGATGACGGTGATGTTCATCCGCGGCGCACGAAGTCGATCGCGACCGGCACGCCCTCGAGCGCGAAGCGGTCGCGAAGCCGGTTCTCGATCCAGTAGCCGTAGTCCCGCGTCAGCAGCGACGGATCGTTGACGAAGACGCGGAACCGCGGCGGCCGCTGATGCACCTGCGTCCCGTAGAGAAGGTTCAACCGCCGGCCGTTCCGCGAAGGGCCCTGGCGTTCGGTTCGCAACTCCTGGAGGAACGTGTTCAGCTCGGCCGTCTGGATCCGCGACGCGTGCTTCGCGAACTGCGTTTCGATCCGGTCGAGCAGGCGCTGGATCCCGCGGCCGGTGTGCGCGGAGACGGCGAGGATCGGCGGCCGTTGCCGCAGCCGCGGCTCCAAGCGCGCGCGGGCGTCCTCGAGGGAGACGGTGCCGACGTCCCACTTCGAGACGACGACGATCGTCGAGCACATCGCCTTGCGCGCGACGTCGGCGACCGCGAGATCGTGCTCGACGACACCCTCGGCCGCGTCGACCAGGACGAGCGCGACGTCGGCGCGCTCGGCGGCCTCCAGCGCACGGAGCTCGGAGTAGTACTCGATCCCCTGGCGCTGCCGGCGCTTGCGCCGCATCCCGGCCGTGTCGACGAGTACGAACGTCGTGTCGCCGCGGCGCGCCACCGTGTCGATGGTGTCGCGCGTCGTGCCCGGCTGCTCGGAGACGATGACGCGTTCCTGGCCGAGGATCGCGTTCACGAGCGACGACTTCCCGACGTTCGGCCGGCCGAGGATCGCGACGCGCACGGCGTCGGCACCGACCTCGGCGGGACCGCCGCCGGGAAGCGCCTCGACGATCGTGTCCAGGAGGTCGCCGGTGCCGAATCCGTGCAGCCCCGAGACGGGGACCGGCTCGCCGAGGCCGAAGCGGTGGAACTCGAGCGCGAGCGCCTCTTGCCGCGGATCGTCGATCTTGTTCGCGAGCACCAGCGTCGGCTTGTGCGACTGCCGCAGCAGGTGCGCGATCTCCTCGTCGCCGGGGGTGATCCCGGCCTTCGCGTCCACGACGAACAGGACGAGGTCGGCGTCCGCGATCCCCGCGCGCGCCTGCTCGGCGATCGAGCGCGTCATCGGCGTCGGGTCGGCGAGGTCGACGCCGCCCGTGTCGATCAGCAGGAACCGGTCTCCTTGCCATTCGCAGACGAGCTCCTTGCGGTCGCGCGTGACGCCCGGCGTCTCGTGCACGACGGCCGCGCGCGTCCCGGTCAGCCGGTTGACGAGCGTCGACTTGCCGACATTCGGGAAGCCGACGATCGCGACCGTGCCCAACAAAGCCTCGTCCGGGGTGCCAGGCACCCTTGAGGGTGGTTGAGGGTTGGTCACGGCGGTGTCACGCCTTTGGGTCGTCCTGCCGCGTGGACGTCGGCGAGCCACGCGAACAGATGGTGGATCGTGCGCTCGATGACGTCGGTCGCCTCACGGTAGCCGCGTCCGTTCTTGGCCAGGCTCGAGAAGTCGATCGGATGGCCCCACGCGACCGAGCAGGGCGCGAAGTTGCCCGGGCGCCAGAACTGCGTGCCGTAGACCGCGACGGGGACGACGGGCACGGCCTCCTGGATCGCGACCATCGCCGCTCCCGGCTGCGCCTTGCCCGGCCGTCCCGACCGCTGCCGTGTTCCCTCGACGAAGAGGCCGAGCACGCGGCCGGCGCGCGCCGCGGCGCGCATCGCGCGCACGGCCTCGCGGTCCGACTCGCCGCGCCGGACCGCGATCGCTCCGTGCGCGCGGATGAACTGCCCGAGCCCTGGGATGCGGTGCGCCTCCACCTTCGCGACGTAGTCGATCGGCCGTGGCGAGAACGCGCCGACGAGCGGGACGTCGATCCAGTGGAGGTGGTTGATCGCCAGCACCGCGCCGCCCGTGCGCGGGACGCGGTCGCGCCCGTAGTCGCGTGCGCGCGTGGCGAGCTTCACGAGCGGCCCCATCCACAGCCGCGAGGTGTGCCAGACGACGTCCACCGGCCTACGCCGGCTGGCGTGCGCGGACGAGCTCCTCGATCCGGTCGACGACGTCGTCTACCTCGAGGTTCGTCGTGTCGATCAGCTCGGCGTCCTGCGCCGGCCGCATCCGTGCAGCGTCGCTCTCGTCGCGCAGGCGAAGGTCGGTGGCCAGCGCGTCGCTGCCGATCTCCGGACGCTCGGCCTTGCGCCGTTGCGCGCGCACCTCCGGATCGGCGACGAGGTACACCTTCACCTGCGCGCCCGGCGCGACGACGGTGCCGATGTCGCGGCCCTCGATCACGACGTCGCCGCGCTCGCCGAGCTCGCGCTGCCGTTCGCGCATCACTTCGCGGACGGCCGGGTGCCGTGCGACGACGGGGACCATCCGGTCGATCTGCGTGCGCCGGATCGCGGCCGTGACGTCCGTCGCCGCGATGAACACCCGCTGGTCGTCGTCGAAGCTGACGGGATACTCGCCGGCGAGTGCGCCGAGGCGCGCGCCGTCACCGAGGTCGTAGCCACGCTGAAGCGCGAGCCACGTCAGCGCGCGGTACATCGCGCCCGTGTCGAGGTAGCGAAAGTGGAGCCGCTCGGCCAGCCGCCGGGCGACGGTGCTCTTGCCCGCGCCCGCGGGGCCGTCGATCGCAACGATCATCGTCTGGTCACCGACTCGAGAAGCTCCAGGAAGCCGGGGAAGCTTATAGCGACCGCTTCCGCGCCCTCGACGTCGACGCCCTGCTGGGAGACGAGACCTGCGACGGCGCCGAGCATCGCGAGGCGATGGTCGCCGTGCGCGCCGAGCCGACCGCCGCGCAGCCGTTGCGGAACGCCCGTGACGTCGAAGCCGTCCGGACGCTCGGTGATCCGCGCGCCCACCGCACGCAAGCCGTCGACGACATGCGAGATCCGGTCGGCCTCCTTCGCACGCAGCTCCTCGGCGCCGCTGACACGCGTCGTGCCGCGTGCGTGCGTCGCGGCGAGCGCGAGCAAGGGCAGCTCGTCGATCAGAGACGGCACCTCCTGCGCGCCGACCTCGGTCGCGACGAGCTCCGCCGGGCGCATCTCGACGTCACCCGCCGGTTCGCCGCCGACGTCGTGCCGGTTGAAGATCGTCACGCGTGCGCCCATCCGCTCGAGCACGTCGAGGAGCCCCGTGCGCGTCGGGTTGAGGTTGACGCCGTGCACCCGCAGCTCGCTGCCGCTCAGCAGTGCGGCCGCGACGAGGAACGGAGCCGCCGCCGAGAAGTCGCCGGCCATGTCCACTTCGAGCGGGGCCAACCGGTTGGTGGGCCACACACGCGCCTCGCGCGGCGAGGACTGCACATGTGCGCCCATGGCCCGCAGCATCCGCTCGGTGTGGTCACGGGTGGGCATCCCTTTCTCGACGACGACCGTCGGGCCGTCGGCGGCGTAGAGCCCGGCCAGGAGCACGCAGGACTTCACCTGCGCGCTCGCGACGGGCAGCTCGTACCTGATCGGCTCGAGTGGGCCGCCGCGAATCGTCAGCGGGGCGTGCCCGTCGGTCGTTTGCACATGGGCGCCCATGTGCCGCAGGGGCTCGGCGATCCGCTCCATCGGCCGCGCGCTCAACGATGCGTCGCCGACGAGCGTGAACTCGCCCTCCTGCCCGGCGAGGATCCCGGCGAGCAGGCGGAACAGCGTTCCCGCGTTCCCGCAGTCGACCGGGCCGGCCGGCGCGCGCAGGCCGCGGAGGCCGGCGCCGTGGACGCGCAGGCGGTCGTCGGCGTCCTCGTCGATCTCCACGCCGAGCGCGCGCAACGCACCGATCGTCGACTCGGTGTCGCCGGAGCGACCGAAGTTCGCGATCGTCGTCTCGCCGTCCGCGATCGCGCCGAGCAGCAGCGCGCGATGGGCAATCGACTTCACGCCCGGCACCGCGACGTCGCCGACGATCGCGGCGGCGGGCTGGACCTTCACTCGTCCACCGCCGACACGACGACGCCGTAGCCCTGCGCCTCGAGCAGCGCCGCCGCGCGCGCCGCCTGCTCGGCGCCGGCAACGAGGACGGTCAGCGTGCCCCCACGCTCGGCGGAGACGTGACGGAGCTCGAAGTCCTCGATGTTGATCCGCTCCGCGCCCAGCGCCTGCGTGATTCCCGCGAGCACGCCGGGCCGGTCGGGAACGTGCACGCGCACCCGGTGCAGGTCGGTGGCATCGGGATACGCGTCGGCGAGCATCGCGCGACGGTTGGTCGCGGCCTCGGCGATCCAGCGCGCGAGGAACCCGGCGTCGCCCGCCGCGAGGGCCTCCTCCACGCGCTCGACGCGGCGGCGGTGCTCGCCGAGGGCGGCGCGCAGAGCCTCCGCATTGTCGAGGAAGATGTCGACCCAGATCCGTGGATTCGCGCCGGCGACTCGCGTGCTGTCCCGCAGCGAACCGCCCGCCGCCGCCAGCGGGTCGTGGCCCTCGATCCGCGTCGCTCCCGCCTGGTTGAGGACGACGTTCGCCAGCACGTGCGGCAGGTGCGACGTCATCGCGACGAGCCGGTCGTGCGCGCGCGGGTCGATCGCGACCGGCTGCGCGCCGAGCGACGACACGAAGCCGTGCAGCATCCGGTAGCGCTCGGCGTCCGTGTGGGCGGTCGGCGTGAGGAACCACGTCGCGCCGTGGAACAGCTCGCCGTTCGCATGCGCCGGGCCGCGCGCCTCGGAGCCGCAGACGGGGTGGCCGCCCACGAACCGGGCCTCGCCGGCTGCGGCCGCGACGACGGCGCCCTTGGTCGAGCCGACGTCGGTGACTGTCGCGTCCCGGGTCTGCTCGAGGACCTCGCGAACGCGCCTCGGCAGCTCGGCGACCGGAACCGCGACGACGACGAGATCGCCGTCGACCTCGTCGGTGACGGCGTCGAGCGCGCCGCGCTGGAGCGCAAGCTGGGCGGCGTCCTCGTCGGCGTCCACACCGACGACCTCGGCAACGCCCGCGCGCTTCGCCGCGAGGCCGATCGAGGCGCCGATCAGCCCGGTGCCGACGATCCCGAGCCGGCGCAGCGGCGCGACCGACACCGCTAGACGCTGCGCATGAGCTCGGCCACGCGAAACGCGAGGTCGAGGGACTGGCGGGCGTTGAGGCGCGGATCGCAGAGCGTCATGTACCGCGCGTCGAGCTGCTCCTCGAGGACACCCTCGGAGCCGCCGGTGCACTCGGTGACGTCCTCGCCCGTGAACTCCAGGTGCACGCCTCCCGGCCAGACGCGCTCGCGCCGGCAAGCTGCAAAGAATCCTTCGATCTCACCGAGCACGTCCTCGAAGCGGCGCGTCTTGCGACCGGTCGCCGTGCGCCGAAGGTTCGCGTGCATCGGGTCGGAGATCCAGACCACCGGATGCTCCGCGTCACGAACAGCGCGCAGCACGGGCGGCAAGAGGCGGAACACCTGCTCCGCGCCCATCCTCACGATCAGCGTCAGCCGACCCGGGACGCGTTCCGGGTTGAGCCGCTCGCAGAGCGCCAGCACGTCCTCCGCGGCCGCCGCCGGCCCCAGCTTGACGCCGATCGGGTTGTGCACGCCTCCGAAGAACTCGACGTGCGCCTCGTCGAGCCCGCGCGTCCGCTCTCCGATCCAGAGCATGTGCGCCGAGCAGTCGTACCAGTCGCCGGTGAGCGAGTCCCGGCGCGTCAACGCCTCTTCGTAGTCGAGCAGCAGGCCCTCGTGACTCGTCCAGACGTCCACTTCGTGCAGCTGCGGCGCGTCGCGGAGGTCGAATCCGCACGCCTCCATGAAGCGCAGCGCGCGCTCGATCTCGGACGCGATCACCTCGTAGCGGCGTCCCTCGGGCGACGTGGCGACGAACTCCTGGTTCCAGGTGTGCACCTGGTTGAGGTCGGCGAAGCCGCCCTTCGTGAATGCGCGGACGAGGTTCAGCGTCGCAGCGGCCTGGTGGTAGCCGTCGACCATGCGTTGGGGGTCCGGCCTCCGCGCCTCGGCCGTCGGCGCGTCGTCGTGGACCATGTGACCGCGGAAGGCCGGGATCTCCTCGCTGCCCACCGTCTCCGTCGGCTTCGAGCGCGGCTTCACGAACTGCCCCGCGATGCGGCCGATCTTGACGACGGGCAGCGTGGCGCCGTACGTGAGCACGGCGGCCATCTGCAGGAGGATCTTCAGCTTCTCGCGGATCGTGATCGCCGAGAAGTCGTGGAACGACTCGGCGCAGTCGCCCGCCTGCAGAACGAAGGCGCGGCCTTCGGCGACCTGCGCGAGCGCTCCGCGCAGCGCCCGCGCCTCGCCCGCGAACACAAGCGGCGGCAGCTTCGCCAGCCGGGCGCGCACGGCCTCGGCCTGCTCCGAGCTCGGCCACTCCGGCTGCTGCGAAACGGGCAGCTCGCGCCACGACGAGGGCGTCCACGTCGACTCGCTGACGGCCATGCACCCAGTCTAGAGGCGGGCTTGCGAGCCTCTGCGACTGCCTCTATCCTGGGTCGACATGAATCCCGTCGGTCGCACCTGGGCTTGGTTCTGGCTCGGCGAGCACGGCGGGAGCGTGCGCTAGCGCGCGAACAGCCGCCGGCTCGCTTAGCTTCTCCTTTCCCTTCGGATCACGGAGTTCTGATCATGCGCATCTTCAGCGGCATCCAACCGACAGGAGCGAAGACGCTCGGCAACTACGCCGGCGGCTTTCGCCAGTACGTCCAGACGCAGGAGCTCGGCGACGCCTTCTTCTGCATCGTCGACCTGCACTCGATCACCACGGACTACGACCCGACCGAGCTCCACGACTCGACGCTCGACCTCTTCGCGATGCTGATCGCGACCGGGCTCGATCCCGACCGGTCGACGATCTTCGCGCAGAGCCACGTCGCCGCGCACGCGGAGGCGGCCTGGCTGCTCTCGGCCGTGACGAGCTACGGGCAGCTGGGACGCATGACGCAGTTCAAGGAGAAGGGCGACCGTCAGGAATTCGTCTCGGCCGGGCTCTTCACGTACCCCGTGCTGATGGCAGGAGACATCCTGCTCTACCAGACCGACCTCGTCCCGATCGGCGACGACCAGCGCCAGCACCTGGAGCTCGCCCGGGACATCGCGGAGCGGTTCAACGCCCGCTACGGCGAGACGTTCCGCGTGCCCGACGGCCAGTACCCCGAGGTCGGCGCGCGCGTCATGGATCTCCAGGAGCCCGAGAGCAAGATGTCGACGAGCTCGCCGCTGGGCGCTCAGGGAGTCGTGCGCATGCTCGACGAGCCCGACGTGATCCGGAAGAAGCTCAAGTCCGCCGTGACCGACTCGGGACGCGAGGTCCGCCACCATCGCGAGCAGAAGCCGGGCGTGTCGAACCTGATCGAGATCATGTCCGTGGCGACGGGTGAGACGTTCGACGAGATCGAAGCGCGCTACGACGGTCAGGGCTACGGCCCGTTCAAAGAGGACGTCGGCGAAGCGATCGTGCAGCTGCTCGCGCCGATCCAGGAGCGCTACCGCGAGCTGCGCGCCGACGAGCCGCGGTTGCACCGCCTGCTTGCCGCAGGCGCCGAGAAGGCCCGGTCCGAGTCGGCGCCGACACTGAAGGCCGTCTACGAGCGGATGGGATTCGTGCTTCCGACCGAGTAGTAGCCGGCTTGTAGCGAGGTCGTGAAGGCCGTTGTCGAGCAGCCTCGATGCTTGTAGCCTCCTCGCGTTCGGACCAGGGGAGAAAGAGGAGGGAGAGTGAACGTTCGCCGACTCGGCCCGGCGCTTGCCGCTGCGGCCCTTGCAGTGCTGATCACGCTCGGCACCGGCACCGCACGTGCCGACAAGTCGCAGGCGGTGGTCGCAGCCGCCAAGAAGACGCTGCTGTTCTCGTCCGACGGCATGCGGCCCGACCTGATGCAGCAGTACGCGGCACAAGGCGTCATGCCGACGTACGGGAAGCTGATGCGGGAAGGCGTCGCCGGAGACAACGGGATGCTCCAGGCGTTCCCGGCGAACACCGGCGTCGGCTGGTACACGATGGCCACGGGCACGTGGTCGAGCGAGCACGGTTCGACGAACAACACCTTCCATCGGACCGGCGACGCATTCGCGAATAGAACGTCCTTCTCGGGCGCCGGCGTTCTGCAGGCGGACACGATCGCCAACGCAGCCGAGCGGGCCGGCAAGAAGGTCGCCCAGATCGACTGGGTCGCCGGGCGTGCCGCGGGCATCGCGGGCCCGACGGTCGACTTCGCGAACTTCTTCTCGACGCGCGGCGTGCTCGCCGCGCCCGTGAATCCAACGGAGCAGGCGGGAGCTGCGAGCTTCGGCATCTCGTACCAGGTGGCGTCCTTCGCCCCCGCCGCAGGCTGGACGAACGTGCCCGCGGGCGATCCCGCGGCGCCCGCACAACAGACCGTACTGACGATCACGACGACCTTCGCGGCGCAGAACCCGACCCGCGTCTACGACGCGTACGTCTACGACAGCGTCACCGACGGTGTCGTCGGCTACGACCGCCTCATCCTCGTGCGCAGCGGCGCCGCCAAGGACGGCAGTCAGAAGTCGGCCGAGCTGAAGGCGGGCGACTGGAAAGAGATCAAGGTCACGGGCAGCGACGGCCTGATCGGCGCGCGCGCCGGCCAGACCGCGGGCTTCTACGTGAAGCTGATCACGATGTCGCCGACGCTCTCCTCGTTCAAGCTCTACTTCACCTCGGTCGAGCGCGTGATCGCGTCCTGCTCGAGCGCAGCGTGCAACGCGCTGCCTGCGGGCGGCGCCGGCGAGGATCGGCTCGAGAAGTACATCGCCGACAACCTGCCGACGTACGTCGCGGCGGACTTCTCGCCGCTCGAGGCCCGGATCATCGACGAGGACACCTACGTCGAGCAGGGCCGGGACCTGGAGCGGGCATACGGGGATGCCGTCCTGCAGTACATCCTCGGAACCCTCCAGCCGGACACGGACTTTGCGATGGTCGGCTACCCAGTCACCGACGAGTTCGCGCATCAGTTCATGGGGCTGTACACGCCGACCGACATGGACGGGGCGGCAAACCCGTACTTCGACGACGTGGAGGGCGACGGCATCAAGGACAATCGCGTCGCGATTCGCGAGGGCTACGTGCGCAGCGCGTACCACGAAGCGGACGCGAAGCTCACGCTCGCCCGGCAGCTGATGGGGGGCGATCCGACCACCGTTGCCGCATCCGACCACGGCTTCGCCGCCCAGTGGTACGCCGTGAACGCACGCAAGGTGCTCTTCGATGCGTCCGTCGGCGGGAACTCGCTGCATGCGAGCGGCGCCAACACCGCCTCCAACTGCGGCGCAACGGCGACCGACCTGACGAAGGCGTGCTGGGCCGGCGGGACGATCCAGATCTACGTCAACCCGACGCTGCCGTCGGGGACGACGTACGAGCAGGTGCGATCGGCGGTGATCTCGGCGTTCCAGAACCTGACGGACCCCGCGAACCCGGGCAAGCAGGTCGTGCTGAGGATCCTCAAGAAGGAAGAGCTGCGCAACGTCGACGGCAGCGATTCGCTGCACCCGAATCGATCGGGCGACGTCGTGGTCGTGCTCCGGCCGCCCTATCAGTCGGACGCGGGAACGCCGGGGAAGGCGATCGCGTTCTCGCAGTTCTTCGGCCAGCACGGCTACGTGCCGGATCTCGTCGACATCCCCCACAACGTGAACATGCACGCCACGTTCGTCGCCGCCGGGCCCGGCTTCCGTCATCAGGACGCCGTTGCCGGCATTCGGGCGATCGACATCGCGCCGACGCTGTCACTGCTGATGGGCGTGCCCGGCCCGCAGAACGCCCGCGGGCGGATCCTCTACAACCTGTTCCCGAACCCGGGGCAGCTGAAGGAGATCACGATCCTCGACATCTCCGACTACCACGGGCAGCTGATCCCGCTGGCGGAGGCCGCCGACACGCTCGGGCCGACGTTCGGGATCGGCGGCGCGGCGTTCCTGAAGCCGTGGTTCGACCGGTACCGGAACGAGGCGGCGAACGGCTCGCTGACGATCGCCGCCGGCGACTCCGTCGGAGCGACGCCGCCGATCTCCGCGTTCTTCGGCGACAAGCCGACGATCGAGGTCATGAACATGATGGGGTTCGGGCTCGACGGCCTCGGCAACCACAACTTCGACCGCGGGCAGCAGTATCTGCGGACGCAGTTGATCCCGCTCGCGACGTTCCCGTACGTCTCGTCGAACATCGTCGACGCGAACGGGAACACGCCGGCCGAGTGGTCGAAGTCGAAGGTGTTCGACACGACCTTCGGCGGCGTCAAGGTCGGAATCGTCGGCTTCTCGAACGACGACCTGCCGACCCTGATCAACCCGGCGGGCCTCGTGCCGTTCCACGTCGAGAACTCGACGGCCTCGGTGAATGCCGAGACGGCACGGCTGAAGGCACGCGGCATCAACACGATCGTGGCGATCGGCCACCTCGGGGCGACCGCCGGGACGCTGACGAGCCCGACCGGCCCGCTGATCGACCTGGCCGACAACGTGCAGGGTGTCGAAGCCGTGATCGGCGACCACACCGACCTGCAGGTGCTGACGACGCGGCCGAACGGCGTGCTCGTGGCCGCGAACCGGAGTAAGGGAATCCGCTTCACGCGCGTGCGGCTCGTCGTCGACACGTCGGTGAAGGCGGTCGTCTACAAGACGGCCGACTTCCACAAGCCCTGGGACATCGGGATCACGCCCGACCCGACGATCCAGGCGAGGCTCGACGCGCTCCAGGCACAGCTCGCCCCGGTCCTGAACACCGTCATCGGCAGCTCGACGAAGTTCGTCCCGCGGGCCGACCAGTGCGGAGGGAGCACTGGACGGACTTGCGAATCTCTCGTCGGCAACATCGTCACCGACGCGATGCGGACGCAGTACGCGCCGACCGGTGTCGAGTTCGCGATCACGAATTCGGGCGGCCTGCGCGCCGACCTGACGTGCCCGACGACCGACAACCCGAACGACTTCTGCCCCGCGTACACGCCGCCGCCGTACCCGATCACTCGCGGCCAGGTCCTCACGGTGCTGCCGTTCGGAAATATCGTCGTCACGCTGACCGTAAACGGAGCCGAGCTCAAGGCGATGCTCGAGAACGGCGTTTCACGGATGCCGGCGGTGGACGGACGCTTCGCGCAGGTCTCCGGCCTCTGCTTCACGTACGACATCGCCGCGCCCGCAGGCAGCCGCGTCACGTCCGCGGTTCGCGCCGACGCGAGCGGCAACTGCACGGCGACGCCCGTCGACCTGACGGCGGCCGCCAGCTACAAGATCACCGAGAACGACTTCATGGCGGCCGGAGGCGACGGGTATCCCGTGTTCTCCAGCCGGGCAACCACGCAGAACATCATGGAAGCCGACGTGGCCGACTACATCGCGGCGCACTCGCCGCTGAGCCCGGTCGTGAAGGCGTTCCCGAACGGTCGCATCAACTGCGCGGACTCGAACGGGCCGGGGGTCGGCAACGACTGCCCCGCGCTCGTCGCGTCGCCGTAGGAAACGCCGGAGGGGCCCGCCGCTGGGTCGGCGGGCCCTTTCACACCGTGCGGCGCGCGCGGCGGTGGACCAGGGGGACGGCGGCGAGCGCAGCGAGCAGCAACGCGGTGAGCGCTCCGACGACAGGCCAGGTCGGGAAGCCGCCGCTGTTCGTCGCAGTCCCTGCGGGCGGCGAATAGCCGAGGAAGCCGGTGATCGCGAACGGCCTACCGGCCGCGCGGCCGGGAATGCGCCAGTTCTTCACGCGGTGCGGCTCCGCGGGCGCGCGGGCGACCGCGGGAGGCTGCTGCTTGCCGAGCCAGCGGATGCGCCGGTCGTGCCACACGTACGAGGTTCCGGGCGAGACGCGTTCCCACAGGGGCTTCGCGTGCCCGCTTGCAGCGGCGGGCACATCGACCGGACCGCTGCGCACGCGGTTCAGGTACGTCGCAGGCGACCACACGTTGGCGAAGACTCCGCCGGGACCGAAGCGGAGGTACGGCTCGCCTTCGTAGCCCAGGATCACGACGGTCTTCGTGCTCCAGTTGCGCACCGAAACGCGGTCGTCGCCCCCGAGCACCGTCGCCTGCAGTCCGAGCACGTTCGGCAGGATCGCGGCGACGGTCGACACGTAGCCGCGCTCGGCCCGCGGCACGGGGTGCGCGCTCGCGCGGCTCGCGGCGACGCCGGCGGCCAACGCGGCGGTGCAGAGGACGATGCGTCCGCTCAACGCCGCAATGATGCAAGCTCGGCGGCGGACAACTCGCGCCAGGCGCCGGGCGCGAGGTCGTCGGCGGTGATCCCTGCGTACGCGCTGCGGTGCAGGCGCACCACCGGATGGCCGACGGCTTCGAGCATCCGCTTGACCTGGTGCTTGCGGCCTTCGTGGATCGTCAGCTCGACGCGCGACGGGGCGAGGCGGCGGGCACGCGCCGGCGCGGTGCGCCCGTCGTCCAGCTCCACGCCGGCTTCCAGCGCACACAACGCGGCGTCGTCCGGCTCGCCTTCGACATCCACGAGGTAGGTCTTCTCCACGCCGTAGCGCGGATGCGCGAGGCGGTGCGCGAGCTCACCGTCGTTCGTCAGCAGCAGGGCGCCCGTCGTGTCCGCGTCGAGCCGGCCGACCGGCACCACGCGCGACTCGTGGTCGACGAGGCCGACGACCGTGGGCCGGCCGTGCGGGTCGGAGGCCGTGGTCACGACCCCCGCCGGCTTGTGGAGCAGGACGTATGCGAGGCGTTGCCTCGCGACCGGCCGACCGTCCACCTCGACGCGGTCACTGGGGCCGACGAACGTGTTCAGCTGCCCGGGATCGCCGTTCACGCGCACGCGGCCGGCCTTGATCAGCTCGTCCGCCTTCCGCCGCGACGCGACGCCGGCCCGCGCCAGGTACGCGTTCAGACGCATCCGGTTATTGTCGCGCCGTGCCGCACTACGTCACGCTGATGCGCTGGACGACGCAGGGCATCGCCGGCCTGCCCGCCTGGCGCGAGCGGGTCGAGGAGGGCGAGCGGATCATCGAGGCCGCGGGCGGCAAGCTGGTCGGCGTGTACGTCACGCTCGGCCGCTACGACGTGGTGGAGATCTTCGAGGCCCCGGACGACGCGATCGCGATCGAGATCCTGATGAAGCTCCAGCGCTTCGGCGCCGAGCACACGGAGACGCTCCGCGCCTTCACGCGCGACGAGGCGGAGGACATCATCCGGCGGCTCTAACGGCCATGTCAGGGGTCTGACCCCTGTCATGGCCCGATCGGACGCGGCTACGCCGCTTCCTGGAAGTAGACCGCCAGCCCGAGCCCGTCGACGCTCGGCCAGGCGCGGACACGCAGCCGCCGCTTCGTCGCCGGCCAGACGGCGTCGAACTCGGCGACCACCTGCTCGTCGCGCGCGCGGTTGAACTCGCTCAGGAACTTCGTCGCCACGAGCTCGGGATACTCGTTCCAGAGCTCGCTCTCGAGCAGGTCGTCGCGGCGGCGCTCGAGCAGCCGCTCGGCGGCGGTGTTCACGTACTGGATGCGCCAGTTCTCGTCGAGGAGGAAGAAGCCCTCCGCGATCGACTCGAGCGTGAGCTGCGTCCGGCGGTTCTCCTCGATCGCCTTCCGCTCGGCGGCCTTGCGCCGCGTGATGTCGAGGAAGGTGACGACGGCGGCGACGATGTTCCCCGCGTCGTCGCGCACCGGCGCCGAGTTCAGCGACACCCAGACGCGCGACCCGTCCTCGCGCTTCACCTGCACCTCTTCGTCGCGGACGATCTCGCCGGTCGTGAGCGAGCGTGCGAGCGGCCACTCGTGTGGCTCCAGCCGGCGCCCGTCGGAGTGCATGCCGACGATGCTGTGGCCGTAGTCCTTCACGTCCGTCGACGGCGCCCACCCCGGCCCGAGGATCTCGTTCACCCGCGCGTTCACGTGGATCATCCGTCCCGACGGCGCCTCGGCGATGACGACCGCGGCGGGCATCTGCTCGAGCACCTGGTTCAGCAGGCGCGCGTCGCTCAGCTCCCCGGTCACGCCGCGGATTGTGGCGGAACTTCGGCTAGGCGGTGCGCTTCTCGGCGACCGTCACCAGCCGCTCGCGGATCGCGTCGCCGTCGGCGCCGAGGTCGTCGAGCCGGGGAAGCTCCGAAAGCGACTCCAGCTCGAAGACACGCTCGAAGAGCGGGGTCACGCGGTAGCGAACGGCTCCGCCGGCGCCGTCCTCGCGACCCGCTTCGGCGATCAGCCCGCGCTCGACGAGGCCTGCGACGGCGGAGTCGACGGAAACACCGCGAATGCGGGCGATCTCGGGCCGCGAGACGGGCCCGAGGTAGGCGACGATCGCAAGCGTCTCCATCGCCGCGTGCGAGAGACCCTTCTGCACCGGCCGCTCGAACAGCCGCGCGCACGCCTCCGCTGCGTCCTTCGACGCGCGGAACGCGAAGCCGCCGGCCACCTTCTCGAGCACGATCCCGCTCCGCCCCTCGCGGAAGCGCTCCGCGAGCAGGCCGAGCGCCGTCTCGACCCGGTCCCGCTCGTCCGCCGCCGCCGCGCACAGCTCCTCCAGGCTCAGCGGCTGGGAGGCGATGACGAGCAGAGCCTCGAGCGTGCGCGCGAGCTGGTCGAGCGGGTTGGCGGCGACTAGGCGGAGCGGACGGTCCATTGGAGCCTCCTGTCTTCGACGTCCGAACGCGCGATCCTTATCGGCGCGAACGGCGCGGCCTGGGTGATCTTGATCTCGCCCTGCTTGCGCAGCTCGAGCAGCGCGAGGAAGGCCACGGCCACCTCCACGCGCTCGAGCCCGGCGACCTCCTGATCGAAGTCGAACACGCTCCGCCTGCCGAGGACGCCCCGGAACCGCTCGACGAACTGCGAGACCGGCGGGAAGCGCAAGGCCATGTGTCCGAGCGAGACCTCCGGCGGCTCGACCGCGAGCGCGCGCAGCGCCTGTGCGAGCAGCGCCGCGTCCTGCGGCGCGAGCCGACGCTCGAGCTTCGGCGCGAGCGGCGCCGGCCCGATCCGGAAAAACCGGTCGCGCGCGAGCTTCTCGCGCAGCCACGCGGCGGCCTCCTTCATGCGCCGGTACTCCTCGAGGCGGCGTGCGAGCTCCTCGGCGGCCTCCTCGGGCTCGAGGTCGCCGAGCTCCGCGGCCTCGTCCGGGAAGAGGTTGCGCGCCTTCAGCTCCAGCAGGGCCGCGACGAGGACGAGGAACTCGCCGCACGCGTCGAGGTCGAGCTGGTCGCGCTCCGCGAGCCGCTCGACGAAGGCGACGACGATCCCGGCGATGTCGATCTCCGCGAGGTCGATCTCCTCGCGCAGGACGAGGGTCAGCAGCAGGTCGAAGGGGCCTTCGAAGGCGTCGAGATCCAGCTCGAGCTCGCGCACGACCACGGAGCGCCAGCCTAGCGGCGCCTCCGGACAGGAGGAGGACGGACGACGGAGGCGAATGCGCCGTGGCTGTGGCCACGCACGACGACGTCGTGAGCCCCGAGCTTGTCCTCGTCTCGCCTCCGGAGCTCGCCGATCGCGCCCGCGGGGCGCTCCCCGATTACGAGCGGGAGTACGACGTCTGGGTACAGCGCGTGCGGACGGCCTTCGCCGAGGCCGCGGCCGAGCAGCAGCGCCGCGAACGCCGCTTCATGGTCGGCGCGGTCACGTTCACGACGCTGATGGCGCTGAACGCGGTTGCGCCGGTGCTGCTCTTCCTCGTGTTCCGCTAGCGGCGCTCGCGCGGGATCGCCATCGCCGGGCCCTCGGGGAGCCGACGGCGCGGCCGGCGCTCAGCGGTGTCGCGCTCGCGGTGGAAGAACTGCCACCAGATGAAGAACGCTGTCGAGAGGCAGAAGACGACGATCGAGACCCACGCGTTGAGCCGCAGGCCGGCGAAATGGTGCGCCGGATCGACGCGCAGCAGCTCCTCGAAGAAGCGTCCGAAGCAGTACACGGACACATAGAGCGAGAACAGCGCGGGCGGCTTGAAGCGGAAGCGCCGGTCGAGCAGGAGCAGTACGCCGACCATCACGACGTCGTAGATCAGCTCGTAGAGGAACGTCGGGTGGAAGGTGGGATCGGACAGGTATTGCGCCGGCCGGTGGTCGACGTCGATGCGCAGTCCCCAGGGCAGGTCGGTCGGCTTGCCGAAGAGCTCCTGGTTCCACCAGTTGCCGATGCGACCGATTCCCTGCGCGAGCAGGAGGCCGGGCGCGACCGCGTCCATCATCGCGGTGACGCTCTCGCCCGAGCGCTTGACGATCACAGCGCCCGCGAGGACGCCGAGGAGGATCCCGCCCCAGACGCCGAGTCCGCCCCGCCAGACGGCGAACGGTGCCCACCATGCGTCGATCGCCTGCACCTCCGACCACGAGGTGACGTCGTGGTACGCCCGCGCGCCGACGATGCCGAATGCCACACCCCAGACGGCGACGCGGAAGATGAGGTCCCAGTCCCCGCCGCGTGCGACCCACCGTCGTCCCGTGAGCCAGATGCAGGCCGCGATGCCCGCGAGCAGCATCAGCCCGTACATGTGCAGCGTGAGCGGCCCGAGCGAGATCGTGCCGGTGTCCGGGGAGGGGATCGAGGCGAGCACCAGGCGGGATTCTGCCTAGTGCACGAGCTCCCACATGCGGTAACCGTTCGCGAAGCGTCCGACGAAGGCGACGCCCTGCGACGCGCTCTGCGCGGGAAGGTACGCGCGACGCGTGAAGTACACGACTACGGTCCTCCTCCACACGACGGAGCCGCACTCGAACCTGGCCTGCCGGCCGCAGGCCGGGTCGTGAATCGCAGGCGTCGCGGAGACGATTGTCGGGTTCTCGTCTCGCGGCTCCTTGCGGAGCACGGCGGCGTTCGAGGCGGCAATCGCGTTCGTCCCGAGCGGCAGCAGGCCGCGCGGGCATGCGACGGTCGCGACGTTCACCGAGGGCGCCCGCGGCGAGCCGCCGGCCGCGACCGTCAGCGCCGCGAGGGCGGTAGCGGCGAGCACAGCGGCGAGAACGCGCATGGCCGAAGCGTACGAGCAGCCCGTAAAGAACCGGTCGAGCGCCGCCGTGGCGGAGCGGCTCGATCGGCCATGTCCTGGTGTCTGACACCAGGACATGGCCAGCCTGGACACTGTGACCGCGTAGCCATGCGCGATTGCGCGGCACGAGGTGCCCGGAACGGACGGTCTCGACCGGACCTGGCCCGCGCATCGACGGCCACGTCCTCGAGGGACGGCGGGGAAGCCCCGGGCGGCGAATGCCTAGAGCAGGATCTGCAGGGCGAGCTCGGGAGGGCAGCCCTGCCGGAGCAGGTCGCCGGCCCGATGGAGATCGATGTCGTGCCGCGAGGCGATCGTCGCCGCTGCGCGAGGCTCGTAGCCTGCGCGCTCCAACTCCTCGGCGCGCCACTGCTCGATGCGCTCGATCTCGGTCTCGGGAAGTAGGACGGTCGTCACGGGGGCTCTCCTCTCCACCTTCTTCTTCGCCACTACGACGACGATGGATGCCACCCGTCAGGGGGATTCGAGTGATTTAACGGATGATTTACAGCTGATGACGCATTTCCTCGCCTTCCTGGGCGTCGCGGCGGTCGTGATCGTGACGCCCGGGCCCGACACGGCGCTCACGCTCCGCAACGCCCTCCTCGGCGGCCGCGGCGCCGCCGCCGCGACCGCGCTCGGCGTCGCAAGCGGCCAGGCGGTCTGGACGCTCGCCGCGAGCGCGGGGATCTCGGCCTTGCTCGAGGCCTCGCGCCCCGCCTTCCTGGCCCTGCGGATCGCCGGCGGCCTCTACCTGGTCTGGCTCGGCGTCCACTCGCTCTGGCTTGCCTGGCGCGGCTCGCCCGAGCTCCGCCGTGCCGGCGGCCGCCCGCGCCGTGCGTATCGCCAGGGACTGCTCAGCAACCTCGGCAACCCGAAGATGGCCGTCTTCTTCACGAGCCTGCTGCCGCAGTTCGGCTCGTCGTTCGGGTCGCTGCTGCTCCTCGGCCTCGTCTTCGCCTGCATGACCCTCACCTGGCTGAGCGCGTACGGCGCGGCGGCGGCGAAGGCCGGCGACGTGCTGCTCCGCCCGCGGATCCGCCGCCTGCTCGACGCGGTGACAGGCGCCGTCCTCGTCGCACTCGGCGTGCGCGTCGCGACCGAGCGCCGCTGAGCTCAGAGGTCGACGGTCAGGCCCTTCGTCCCCTGCGCCGGGTACGTCGGCGTGTAGTGGAACTCGTCGCGCAGCTCCTGCTCGTCCCAGACCTCGTTGAAGCCCGTGCGGTAGTTGAACAGCAGCGATGCTCCCGGCTCGGCCGTGACGAGCACGCGCGCGACGGACTCCGGGTGCGGGTGCTTCGTGTGCGCACCGTTGGTGGAGAACAGGAACAGCGGGCACGCGAGCTTGGCGAGGAGCGTCTTCGAGTTGTTGAAGGCGCTGCCGTGGTGCGGCAGCTTGAACGCGTTCAGCTCGAGGCGGTCGACGTCGCGCGCGACGAGCAGGCGGTCGACCGCCGCCTCGACCACGCTCGGAAACGCGTCGCCGCAGAGCATCACGCTGCGGTCGTCGTGCTCGAGCAGGACGACGATGCTCGTACCGTTCGCCTCCGCGCCGTCCTCGTCCAAGGGCTCGTCGGCGAGTGCGTGGACGTCGGGAAGCTGCGCCGCGCCGAGGTGCTCGAGCCCGGACGGCGGCTCCTCCGGCGGTGTCGGCTCGCGCGTCTCGCCGGGGACGAGGCCCGCCTTCTCGACGACGGTCTTCCACTTCGGCTTGAGCTTGGCGAGCTGCGTCGCCGTCGGCGAGAGGACGGTCAGGAAGAGGTCGCCGTCGAGCTCTTTCCGCGGCAGGTCGCCCTCGGGGTTGACGCCGACCGCGCGCTTCCCGAACGCCTTGTTCCACGGAAGGTCGCGGCCGACGATCGTGTCCGTGAGCTCCTCGCCGGCGACCGGGCCGAGCTCCTCGAGCCCCGTGTCGGGAAGGTGCCGCCACCCGTTGAACCACACCTCTCCGAAGGTCGCGCCGAGCTCTTCGTCCTGCAACAGCTTCAGCGCGCCGTCGATGTGGTCGGCGTCGATGTGCGTGACGATCAGCAGCTCGAAGTGCCGCTCGTCCGCAGGCTGCCTCTCGATCCGCGCGCGCAGACCGTCGTCCCACGACGCGCCCGTGCCGCCGTCGATCAGGAATCGCCGCGGTTTGTTCGCCGCGCCGTACTCGATCCAGAGCGCGTCGCCCTGCTCGGCGGGCAGCATCTCGATCCGCAGCATCAGCCCTCGGCTGCGACGAGTTGCCGCGTCTCCGCATCGAACCGCTTCCACCCCGCGCCCGCAACGTCCGCGGGCTTCTGGCTTCCGGCTGGGTCGTCGAGACTCGCGCCGAGGATCGCGAACGAGATCCGCGCGAAGTGCGTGAACGGCGTCAGCGGCAACAGCCGCTCGTTCTGCTTCCGCAGCTCGCCGTGCAGCGTTGGGGTGACGCCTTTCGGCGGCTTCTCCGCGCGCGCGTACTCGCGAAGGCGCGAAACGAGCAGGGAGAACCCATCCGCGAAAACCGGCAGGCCCCGTTCTGCGGCCTCGTTGAAGAAGGTCACCGCGGTCGCGTGATCGCCTTCGAGCGCCGCCTCCTCGCCGGCGATGGTCGCACCGTCCGGCAGCCAGGGGAAGTAGCTCGCGAGATTGCGCGGCCAGTGATGCAGGCGCGAGAGATCGCCGAGCCGGATCAGCGCGTACGCGCCGAGCGCGGCGCCGAGCGGATCCGCCATCTTCTGCTGCAGCAGGTACTCGAAATCCGACGCGAGGCTCGCGGCCTCCTGGACGTTCCCGGTGCTGAGGTAGCGCGCGACGGCGTCGACGCGCGGGTTGCCGGCGAGCGCGACCGCCGCCTCGAGCTTCCCCTCGAGCGTCGACACGGTCAGCCGGCAGGACTGCGTGATCGTCGGCCCGGCAATCGGCAGGGCGACGTTCAGCGGCACCTCGCCGGGCTGCGCGAACTGCGCGAACATCCGGCCGTCGCCGTACGCGTGGACCTCGAGCTCGACGCCGCTGCCGGTGACGTTCTCGACGTCGACGACCGGATCGACGGGCTCGCTCGAACGTCCCTGCGCGATGCTGAAGAACCGCACCAGCCAGGCCGGGGCCGCGGGCTCGGCCGGCGGCTCTGCCTCCGGAGGCTCGGCCTCCGCGCCCGCGCCGAGCGACTCGAGAGGCGGCGGCGCGGCCGCGGGCGGCGGTGGAGGCGGGGACGGCGAGGCGTACTCCCCGTCGGCCGCCGCCACGTCGGGCGTCAACGCGACCTCTTCGACAACGCCTGCCGCGACCTCGACGACGCCGAGCGACCGCTCGCCCGTCGGCATCGTCGCGCAGACGACGTACTTCCCAGCCGGCAGCTCCAGCTCTTCGTCAGGGCGCGAGGTGGCGACGAGGCCGAGGCTGGTCCCGTCGATCACCGTGACCTCCGGACGCACGCTCGCGTCGAGCGTCGGCATCGTCACCTTGATGTGACCGGTGCCCGACGAGCTCATGCGGGCGGCACCGCCACTTTCTTCACGAACTCCGGCGGCAGCGCGGGCACCGGGAACGCGGGAATCTGGTCCTCGAAGCCCGGCACCGGCGGCTTGATCTCGACGGTGAGCACGTACTGCCCCGCCGGCACCGACTTCGTCAGCTTCGGCGTGAACTTCTCGCCCTCGAAGACGGAGGTCGCGACGCCGTCCCAGAGCCGTGCCGTTGCGGCCGCGACGACGTCCTCGGGATCAAGCTCCAGCGTCACCGGTACCTTCGGCGGCTCCGGCAACACGTGGAAGATCACCTCCGCGAGCTGGCCGCCCGTCGTCGTGTCCTGGGTCGCATTGAAGCCCTTTGCGAGCGCTTTGACTCGCGGCTCCAGCGCCTTCATCAGCGAGCTCGTCGTGACCACCCACCATCCGTTTTCGTGCGTGTGCGTGTCGACGGCCGCGAGCTCGAGGCAGTCGATCAGCGCCTGCACGAAGAGCGTCCCGTTCCCCGGCTCGCCGAGCGCCTCGGTGCTCGGCGACGCGCTGTAGTAGACGGCCGAGCAGCGCGCGGCGCCTTCGAACGGGTTCGGGAGGTTGACGCCCTGACCCATGCTCTTGAAGTCGATCGCCTCCTTCGGCCGGACTGCGCAGGCATCGACGAAGTAGAACTGCTGCTGCGCCATCGTCGCACCGGCCATCCCCGCACGGACCGCGGGCACGTCGAGCGATTGCGTGAGGACGCTCTTCTCCTTCGCGAAGTCCTCGAGCAGGACGATGCCGCCGTCGTCCTTCGAGATCTGGATGCCGTGCCCGCTCGCGTAGAGGATCGCGACGTTGTCGGGGTTCGTCTTGCACGCGTCATGCCACTCATCAACGGCCGCGGCGACGTTGTCACGCGTCGCCGGTAGCACCTCGGCCGGCAGCCCGGCGAGCGCCGGCACGTTCTGCTTCTCCCAGTCGGACGGGGACAGCAGCAGCCGCACCGTCCCCAGGGGCGCAGCGGGATTGTTGTACGAGTCCTTCAGCCAGTTCGCGAACTTCCACCCCGAGGTGGCCGGCGTCTTCGGCTGGCGCAGTCCGAACGTCTCACGATTCTCGGGCTGCGGATCCGCGTCGGTCTGCGGCAGGAACTGATAGTGGCTGACGCCGACGACGAGCGCGTGCGTGCACGGGTCCGGCAGCGGCTCGCGCTTCAGCCACGCCGGCATACGCGCGCCGCCGGATACGGGAACGCCGTCGGCTTGGGCGTGCCGGAGACGACCCAGCGCCGCATCGCGGTGTCGCAGATCGCATAGCCCCAATTGACGATTCGTTCCTGCAGCCGCGGGTCGGTCTTCGCGAGCCGCGTCGGCGTCCGCGCGAGCGCATCCGCGTCGTCGCGGAAGTCGAGCGGTGCGTCGAGTCCGAATTTCGCGATCTCGCTCCAGATCCCCCAGTACGCGCCCTTGCGGAGCCCGGCCTTGAGGCCGCCGATCAGCTGCTTCTTGCGCATCGCACGCACTTGGCTGTCGATGACGCCGAGCACGAGCCGCGCTTGGAGCGGCCAGTTCGTCTTGACGTTCTTGTTGTGGCTGAAGTGCCCGCCGCCGTCGCTGACGAGGATCGTGTCGTAGCGCTTCCACGCCGTCTCGAGGCCGAGGTTGTCGTAGACCCCGCCGTCGCTGAGCGCAGGATGCGTCATGTACTCGGGCGTCTGGAGGTCGTCTCCGGTGTTCGGCACGTAATCGGACTCCGAGAGCTTCAGCCGCAGCGGGGAGAGGAACGGCGGGAATGCCGACGAGGCAGCGACGGCGACCGCGAGCCGCTGCTTCGGCTTCTCGATCTTCCCCACGCGGTAGTCCCACATGTACGGCTTCGAGAAGCGCCAGAGGACGCCGGACTGGAGGTTGGTCGCGTTGAACACGAAACGCGGCCGCTCGGGGAGGTCCTGCAGCGTCGCGCCGTCGAAGAGGTGGTTGTCGTACGAGTCGGCGAGCTTGTCGGCGATCGAGCCCGGAAGGAAAATCCCGCGCAAGCCCGCGAACACGTCGAGCGTCTCCCCCGCGAGCCCCCGGATCGGATCGACGACCGCGCGCTCGAAACCCTGCGCGACGTTCGCCCCGTCGAACCCGAGCATGTTCCAGTTGCGCGCGAGCACGCCCGCGGTGATCGAGCCGCCCGACACGCTCGAAACGCGGTCGAGCTTGGGCAGCCAGCCGAGCTCGTTCAGCCGCCAGAGCGCGCCGAGGTGGAAGAGCATGGCGCGGTAGCCCCCGCCGGACAGGCACAGCGCGACGCCCGGCTTTGCGGCGTCCTCGGGCGCGTCGTCGTGGACCGGCGTCGCCGCCTCGACCAGAGCGTCCTCGCGCGCCTCGGGCACGTTCACTGGGGGAACAACCTCCTCGCGAGGTCGGCGTGGCGACGCGCGACGGCCTCGGCGGGATCGCGCGACTGACCGGCGCCGAGCGACTCGAGCGGGCCGCGGTTCGAGCCTCCGTCGTCGCCGGGATCCTCGGCCTGCAGCGTCGACGCGAGCGCGCGGCCGTTCGCCGCGTCCTTCGCGTTCCGCTCGGCCGCTGCCTCTGCCTTCTCTGCGCGCGCCCGCTGAACGCTCGACCCGAAAAGCGCCCCCGCGGCGCCGAACGCGATCGCTTCGACGGATGCGAAGACCCACGCGAGCCGGTTCCAGCGCACCTCGCTGGCGTCGAGCTCCGTGACCAGGAAGATCACGAACACCGCGAACGCGACCAGGACGGCGAGCGCAGCGACGAGCGCAGCCCCCGACAGCCGCGCAATGCGCTCGGCCGGCGCCGTCATCGCCTTCCGACCGGAGTGGGCCGGCCCCCCGCCGCAGCAACGAATTCCGCGCCTCCCCGATCCACGAGCGCCCCTTCCGTTGCCGAGAGGCAATGGTGCTCTTGTCCGAGCCGCCTTGTCAACCCCCGCGGCGCACCCGTATCATCGACCGCAGTCGTGTCGAGATAACGCGCGCATAGGTGTTTCCAACGGCGAAGCCGCCGGCTTCGTCCATGCGTGCGTTCCCTTTCGAGGCAGGTCCCGTGACACGACGTTCCACCATCACCAGCACTTCCAACGGGCGGCTGAAAGCCGTGCGGCGGCTTGCGCGCCGCCCGCCGGCCGACGTGGTGCTTGCGGAAGGCCGGAGCGCGGTGCACGCCGCCCTCGAGGCGGGCCTGCCGGTGCGCGAGCTCTACGCGTCGCCGGGGCTCTTCCTCGGCGGCGTCGACGACGAGCGTCTCGTCGCGCGGGCCGAGCTCGCAGGCGCACGGATCGTCGAACTGGGGGGCGCGGCGTTTCGCTCGGGGTCGGCGGA
>Ga0081539_10001725_pt1 | contig 34954 bp, 30 predicted proteins | sample TabmetS4T2R2_FD_71023 | JGI IMG/M metagenome (GOLD analysis project Ga0081539, IMG submission 71023) | Tabebuia heterophylla rhizosphere microbial communities from the University of Puerto Rico - S4T2R2 | ecosystem: Host-associated > Plants > Roots > Rhizosphere ... | reverse complement strand
CCATTTCGATAACCCGCGGCCGCGGTGTTCGGGCACGATGAAAACATCAGCCACCCACGCGAACGTTGCATAGTCAGTTACGATGCGCGCGAATCCCACCTGTTCGTCACCGTGATAGACGCCAAACGGCATCGAGTTTTCGATCGAGCGTTCGACGACGTCGCGCGCCCGGCCGCGGCCCCAATACGAATGATTGCTGATGAAGTCGTGAATCAGGTTTAGATCGAGCCGCGAACGATCGGTGCTGATGGTGTATTCACCGCGTTGCCAAAGCTCTGGTGTGGAAGTTGGTGCGGGTTCAGGCGAATTCAATTGTTATTCCTCGGGAAATAGGTTTGCATCATCGCCGCTTTGATTTCGACTTTTTCGACGGTCGTCGCTCCTTGGTGAGGTCCACGATTTTCCCGTCCTTCCACACATAGACGGGCGTGCCGGTTTGCAGGCCAAGTTCCAGCGCACGCTTCGCGGCGCGCCGCAAAGCACGCAGCGTATCTTCTATTTCCTGTGAATGTGATTTCGCTCGCCGGCTCATCGATTACTTCCTGTCGAAATTAGCCTCGGTGTGTTGCCTGAATTATCGTACCACTCCCACTTGTCTACCAAATTCATATACACGTCTTGAAAGTTCCGTAGTCCCGCCTCAAACCGCCGTCGCACGACAGTGCTGCTGACATTGTGACCACCTTGCGCAACTCGCGTCGCTACTCGCGAGATCGCCATCTCCGGATCCGGCAGACTCAGAAATATAAGTCTGACTCGGTAGTCGGCAGTCCGCCATTCGGGAACCATTCGCGCGTAAACGTGTCCGCTCAAGGTCGTTTCGAACGCAAAACTTTCACGCTTGCGAACACGGCGCTGAATTTCGGAAAGCATAATACGGCCCGCTTGAATCGCCGCACGATTAGGCGCAAATGGCGATAACCCAGCAGCGATCAGATCGACGTTAATAAAGTCGGGGCAGTGCGCCTCTTTCATTAAGTATTCACGAGCGAAAGTAGTCTTGCCGGCGCCGTTTGGTCCGGCAATGATGATGATCCGCTGCTTCTTGGGCATAGTTCGTGAGTTAACTTAGACGGGGATTATACAGATTGCGGAGCCGCTCTTGGTTCGGCTTTTTTATAGTAAGTGGGCTACGGATTTTCTGAATTTTCCGTCCTAACCGAGTGGTCTGCGCCAGACAAGTAGCTTCGTGAATCGATGTAATCCTGGATGAGATCGGCCCAGAACTATTTGGGCGCGGCCGGTTAGAATCTGGTGAGCGCCTGAACTGAAGTTTTAATCTCTCCGAAACAAGATAAGCCCCAGCCAGTTCCATTCGCTATTGGACGGGTTCAATCTGTAGTCTTCACCCAAAGGCAGCCAGTGCGACTTGAATTCCAGATTAAACCGCGCCAGCTCAATTCAACATCGCAGCGATCTTGCCCGCTCTGCGCCCGGTTCAAGACATGTTTACTTGTCAGTCTGCCATTATTCCTGCCGTAGCGCCGTTGTCGGATCCAGGCGCGAGGCGCGTAGCGCGGGAAGCCAGGAGGCCATCACCGCAATTAACAGGAAGAGCAAGGCGACCGCGACGAACGTCACGGGATCTGTCGGCTTCACTTCCACCAGCATGCTGGCCAACACGCGCGTGAGTCCGAACGCCACGAGGAGACCGATCGCGATGCCGATTATCGAAAGGTAAAGTCCCTTCCCGACCATCAAACGAAAGATGCGCGACGGCGCGGCGCCGAGCGCCATGCGCACGCCAATCTCCGCAGTTCGTTGACGCACCGAAGTGGCCAGCACGCCATACAAACCCACGCCCGCGAGCAGCGCGGCGATCGTCGAAAAGACTCCGATCAGTAACAAAGAGAAGCGTGTCTGCGCCTGCGCTTTCACGACCAACGCGTCCATCGGCTGCATCTGATTGATGAACAAATCCGAACCAGCTTTCCGAACGACTTCGCGCACGGCCCTGGCGATCGCTCCCGGATCGCCGTCAGTCCGCAACGCCCACCACGAAGCAGCACGATGATTCAAGTACCCGTCCGTGACGTACAACTGTTCGCGGCCCGGTTCGACCAGAGACGTGTTGCGCTGATGGGCCACCACGCCAATGATCTCGCCCCACTGAGCCTCAGGCGTGCGCACGCGAAACAGTATCTTCTTGCCCACCGCCGACTCGTTGGGAAACGCCTTCGCCGCGAGTGCTTGATCCACAATGAGCAGGTTCTTGTCGGGCGTACTGTCCTCTTCAGTAAAGGTGCGTCCCTGCAAAAGCGTCGTGCCCATCGCTTCGAAATACCCCGGCAGGACGACCTGAAGGTCCGCAGCTTGAAACTTGCTCGGATCGTTTTGCGCTTCGATTCCGCCCCAACGCACCGGATTAAACCCGCCGGCGAGCGGCATCGGAGATGACGCCGTCACGCCGCGCACACCGGGAATCGCACTGAGCTGATCGTGCAGTTGTCGTTTGAAGTTAGCTGCTTCTTGAGGTGAGTTGCCGATGTTGCCGAGTAGTTGAAACGTGAGCAGCCCGTGCGCGTCAAATCCCATATTCACTCGTTGAATGTTGAGGAACGTGCGAAACATCAAGCCCGAGCCGATAAGAAGTGCAAATGCGAGCGCCACTTCCACCACGACCACCGCATTGCGTAGCCAGGCAGCGCCGAGTGCGCTGGTTCGTCCGGCAGCGCGTAACGTGTCCATTAGTTTCGGCTTCGCGGTACGAATCGCGGGAATCATGCCAAACAGCGCGGCGGAGAAAAGCCCGGCCAGGATCGCGAATGCCAACACGGTCCGATCGATCGAGATCGCATTCAAACGCGGCAGATTCTCAGGCGCGATGACGAGCAGTTGGTGAATACCTAAATATGCAAGCCCGACGCCGATGAGCGTTCCGAGCGCAGCGATCACGATCGCTTCGGTGAGTGTTTGCCGAACTAACTGCCACCAACCAGCGCCCAGCGCGGCGCGAACCGCCAACTCTCGTTCGCGCGATGCACCCCTCACCAACATCAGGTTCGCCACGTTCGCACACGCAATCAACAGCAAGAACGCGACGGCGAGCATCAGCGCGGTAATCGCAGGTCGCACTTCGTCGACAAGATGCTGCTTCATCGGCACCAGCCGGAAATACTGGCCTGCTGTTCGCGCGATCGTGTTTTCGTCACGAATCTTTTTAGCGATGGTCTCGGCTTCCGCCTGCGCTTGCACGATCGAAACACCAGGTTTCAGCCGGCCAATAACACGCCACTGCACGTTGTTGCGGTTGGCGACGTCGTAAGGAATGCGCGCCGCGAGCCAGACACTCGGAAACTGTTCTATGTTCGCTTGCGGCGGAAACAGCAGTTCAAAACCCGGGGCGAGTACGCCGACGACGATCGGCGGTGGTCCAAACGCAGCGGACACGGGAAGAGGTTTGCCGATGATCGATCGGTCGCCGCCAAAGCGCTGTTGGAAGTATTCGTTGCTCAGAATTGCCATCGTTGGCAACTGAGGCTGTTGATTAGCGGCAGGAGCATTGCCACCGGCGGGCGCGGCTGGCGGAGGTGGTTGCGGCGCGCCATCGGAGTCCTGGAAGTCGCGGCCGGCGATTATCGACGCGCCCATCATCTGAAAGAAATTCGTGGAGACTCCTGCTATGCGGACGCGCTCGGGCGTGCCGTCCAAGGCCGGCAGCGTAATGCGGCCGGTGTTGACGGCGGCGAAGTCTTCGAATGTGTTTTTGGCACCGTTGCGCAGGTCGAGAAAATCGACGTTAGAGACTGGAAAGTCTTTGACATTCCGCGCCTGCAGATCGTTGGCGGCGATGACCAGCCGTTCTGGATCTTTGTAAGGAAGTTTCCGCAGCAGCACGCCGTTAGTGACACTGAAGATCGCGGTGCTGGCGCCGATAGCCAGCGCGATCGTGACGACGACGGTGATAGTGAACACGGGACTCTTGCGCAGCGTGCGGAACGCGTAGAAAAGATCATTTAGCATAGTGGCGGCATCTTAGACTGTCCGCCGAATTTCAGCCAAGTGGAATTGGCAGGGAAACAAAACTTGATCATACATTCCGTCTACATTATATTCCTTTTGTGGAATGGGGCGTTGAGTACACCGACGAATTTGAGAACTGGTGGGAGGGGCTCGATGAGAACGAACAGGAGTCAGTCACGGCTTGTGTTCTACTGCTGGAAGCGAGAGGCCCTATGCTGGGGGTTCCCATTCAGTTCCGGCATTCAGCAATCGCGACACTCCCACATGAGGGAACTGCGAATACAACACGACGGTCACCCGTATCGAGTGCTGTACGCTTTTGATCCCCGCCGCGTGGCCATTCTGCTGCTCGGCGGCGATAAGACAGGCGACGATCGCTGGTATGAGAAGTGTGTACCCCTAGCCGACAAGATTTATGATGAGCATGTCGATGCCCTAAAGAAAGAGAGCAAGTAGTTATGGCGAAGCCGTTCAAAAATCTTAAGAAAAATTTGTCCCCTGCGGCTCTCGGTCGTGCTGAAAAGCGCGCGAAGGAAATGCTGGCCGAGATGCCGCTAAACGAATTGCGAGCTGCGCGGCAACTTACGCAAGAGAGTCTGGCCAAATCACTGGGCATCAATCAAGCTGCCGTTTCAAAAATGGAGCGACGGACTGATATGTACATCAGCACCTTGCGAGAGTTTGTTGTTGCGATGGGCGGTGAACTAGAGATCACTGCACGGTTTCCCGATGGTGCAATAAGAATCCAGCAGTTCGAAGATGCTAAAACGAGCTAAGGAACGATGATCACCTAATTTCTTTCGCCATCGTAATCAGCGGCGTGCCGAAGAGATCGTCGGAGCCGTAAGGCGTGAAGCCGAATTTGTCGTAGAGACGGATGGCGCGGTCGAGGAAGGGTGTGGTGCTGAGGGTTAACTTTTGGAAACCGTGAGCGAGGGCGTAGTGTTCGATCTCCGATAATAAGTGCTCGCCTAAGCGATGCCCGCGTGCCTCCGGTAAGATCGCCATGCTGCGGATGTATAAGGAGTCAGGTTGAGAGGGAGATTCAGGGTGAGATTCGCATCGGGGTCGAGGAACCACGGATACTGTGCCGACGATCTTTCCGGCAACTACAGCAACCCACGTCTTTCCTTCAGCAAAACGATTCCTGATTACGTCTTCACCAGGCGTCGTCGCGGCATAACCGTCTGCTGTGTAAAGCGGCCGGTACTCGACAAAAGCCGCGGCCAACACTGCCGCAATCGCCGGCGCGTCGTCCGGCCTCGCCGTTCTTATCTCGAACTCATCCACACGGCTCTCGAACTCTTCCACACCCCAAGTCTATCAAACTCAAACTTCCCGCTCGGCGGGGAACCTTGTGCGCCACCAATAACGTGCCGCAATAAACGCGTGTTACGCGCTGACGCAGCAAAGTTCCCGCCGCCCGGTCTTGAAACTATCGTCCGTAAACTATCACCCCGGAAACTCACCCGATCCACAGCACCAGAATCTGTCGTGCGGTTGAATCGGCCGTACTCCAGTTGATCGTTTCTCCATCCGAATCGAAGCTGACGTGATCGGCTGCGGCGTTCACTGTCGGCGAGGCGCTTTCGGTCATCAGCTTGATCAACTTCGTGCTGTCGAGATTGCGATAAGCAACCGTCGGACTGACGTTATCTGTCTCGCCAATCCAGAAACTCGCTCGCGCACTCGTTCCCGTGGCCCAACCGAAGCTCGCGCGCGCATGCGCCTGGGCCGCATCGTTGTTCGCCGAAACATCATTCGCTGACACCATGATCGACGCCTTCGGCGTGAAGCCTGCGCCCGTCAACGACTGGTTGCCCGTCGACGTAGCCTGATTGAATGAACTCACCTTGACCTGCGGCCCGCGCAAGGCAAGGTAGTAAAAGACGTCAGCAGAACCACCGGCCGTCGTGTAGTTCAACGTGAAGCCGTCTGAATCAAACGAAACAAAATCAGCTTCCGTGAACGTCGTCGTTGTGCTGAGAATGCGTTGCGTCGATTGCCGGTGCTTCGCGACTTGTGGATTACTGCCGTTCTGATTGCGCCAGGCCACCATCCCGCGCGCACTGGAACTCGTCGCGAACCCAAACAGTCCACTGCCATTCGTAGACTGATCGAGCGGTGAAGTGGAGAACTTACCCGCAAACACGATCAGCGCGGTCGGTTGAAAACCCACCCCCGTGTACGACTGGTTCCCCGTAGTGGTCTTGGCAGAAGCCGCACCGGTCTTGACGTTTGTGAGTCCGTCACCGCCCAGTGCGAGATACTGCACGATCATCGAACTCGCGCTGGCCCAGTTGATCGTAAAGCCGTCTGAATCCAGCGAGACGAAATCAGCCCGCGGGTTGCCGCTAGGAGCGTAGATGCAGTACGTAGGCTGGTTCCACGCGTCGTGGGTCGAGGTGCTGAGGTTGTTGTTCGAATAGTCACCCGATACCCGGCGATCGCTCGACGAAACACCGACGCCGAAGCCGATGACGGAATCCGCTGCGGAACCGGTACTGGTCTGCAAGTTATAACGGAACAACACAACCTTCGGCTGGAACCCGACGCCCGTGATCGACTGGTTTCCCGTGCTGCCGGAACCGGTGAAAGAGCCGGCCTTGGCGAGCAGCGTTCCACCACCGGTCCAGTCGCCGGTGATCGCTTTGATCGTCGCCATTGCGTAAGCATTGCTGCTGGCTCCGATCTTCGTCGAGAGCGTGTCGATGTCCGCACCGCGATCGGTGCTGTCAGATGCCTGGCGCGTTTGTCCGGCGCGATATAACCCGCTCGTCAGCTTGAAGTCGAGATTGGCGACGCTATTGAAACCAAAACCGGATGCACTCGTTTCGGAAAAGGTGCCGGACGGATAACCCGTCGTGCTTTGGTTCTGAAACGTGTTGTCAACGGCGCTGTAGTTTCCCGAACCGTTGCACCACGCGTCGAGCGCCGCGGTTCCCGTTGCGCCTCCACTGGCGAAGAAACCTCCAAACGTGCTGTCGAGCGCATACAGATTGTTTTCGTTTTTGAAGTTGATCCAGTCGCCGCTGCTGTTGCCGTCGAAGATCACGACTTCGCCCACATTTTGTGGTGAGTAGACGGTGTTGTGCTGAAACCACACGTCGGTGCCATGCGTCGTCGCGGAGTTTCCGAGGTACGTAGCGACTCTGATTGTGTCGGTAGTGCTTCCATTTTGCAGGCCGTAGCCGGAGAATTGATAGGCGGGCTCCACCAGATTGTGCTTGACTACAACCGAGTCCATGGCAAAACCATGACTCCCCTCGTTGTCGGGAGACAAGATCGTCACAAACTGGTTGAAGTGGCGGAACCAGTTGTATTGCACCGTCACATTCTGGAGGGTCGCACTGGGTGTCGCGTCCTGTTGCGTGCGAACCGTCAGCAAAAAGCCGTTTCCATTCTGGCCCATCACCCAGGCGCCGTCGAAAACGTTGCCTTCGATCAGGTTTGCGGTGCCCGCGAGAAACTTCAGCTCGAAGTTATTCTTGTGACCGGTCCAGGCTGTGTAGAGAGTTGCAGATACACTACTCTGGTTCGCACTGAACGCCTGTTCGAGCGTCAATGTGCTCGAGGTGGGAGCGCTGGAAACAGTGCGGATCTGTCCTGCCTGTGGTCCGGAGGTAAGCTTTAGCACTCGGATACAAGTGTCCGGAAAGACAGGGCAACCGTGACCTGCACTCGTGACCGTCGTCCCGCTCGACGAAACCGTGAGATTGGTCGTCGCTTGTACGTCATTCGTATCGAATGCCGCAGGGTTCCACGGATTGTATTTCTGCGGTGCTTCCAAATAGTTGCGTGTGAAGGTGAGGTCTCCGGGTAGAATGCCGGCGCCGCCGCCGCCACTCATAAAACACTCACCCATGGAGGACAGATAGTTGTTGTCGATCGTAAATGGTCCCGGGCCACCCATTATTGCGATCGCCTGGGTTTCGAGCCCTTCTTTGCGAATCCCACCGATGTGGTTATCGTGGATGTTGATGTTGCGGCCGTTGGCGAAGATGCCACGCTGCGCAAGTGCTTCGGTCGTTTCGATCCAGTTGTGATCGATCTCGATGTTGTTGGGAGTATTGGCTGCCGTAGTTTCGGCTGCGTCGCCGATGACAACCATGCCGGCGTCCTGAATGACGCCGCTTGCTTGACGCAGGTCGAGGCCCGTAAGGCGCCAGTTGTCGGCATCGTTACCGGTGGTTGAGAAGCACGGATCGTTATTGAAATTGCTGCAAACGATGATCGCCATGTTCGAGCGATCGCCGCTGGTCACTCGCTTACCGGTGCCCGGCAATGAACCCTGATTGGATGAGCGAATGGTTACAGTGGAAGTGAGTCCACTTTTGAGGGTGAAGGGGCCAGTGTAGGTTGTTCCCGCGGTCAACGTGATCGTATCGCCGCCGACGGAATTGGTGATCGCGTCGCGGAAGTCGGTAGAGGTTGCGGGCGTAAAATTCGCCATCAGCGGCGCGACACCGAGAGCGGTCAAGAGTGTCGGGTAAGGCCGCATTTCACGCAGCGGTGTGGTTAACGTCATCAGCACTCCCGGCCCGACTTGAGCTAACACGAGTGCCAGGTTGAGAAACAGAACTCGGATCATCAGTATCTCCTTTTGAAAAACCGTCCCGTTGTCAGGTAGACGTGTGGCTGCAAATGGGGGAAGAACAAACTGGGCTAACGGGAGTTGTGGTCGGGAAATGATTCAAAGGTGTGACTGGCCGTGAGAGTTGTTGACGGGAGGCCTGTACGCCTTGATCAAATATGCGAGAGAGAATACGAGGAGTCCAGAAACGGAGTCAACATTTATATGAAATTCTTGAAAGTCCTCTTCGTCGCTTTCCCACTCATTCTCGCGGCGACTTCTACGCCCACAATAGTGTCGATTGAAAGCGGCAAGTTTCACTTCTACGAAACCAAACAGATTCGGGGAGAAGAAACCTACCAGATCGATCAGGCACCGAACGGCGAACTGATCGTGCAAGCAAAAACGGACCTGCCGTTTGCCGAGCAGGAAAGCAAACCGCTGGTCAGTGCGAGCTTGCACACGACAAAAGATTTCACGCCGCAGAGTTTTACGACGAAAGGCCCGACGCTGCTGGATCTCGAGGAAGACACGTCGATCACCATTCAAACCAAAACAGCAAACGTTCGGGATCGCGGGCAGAACAAATCGGTGGAAGTGCCGGGAAACTTCTTCACGATGAGTGGCTACGTGCCGCTGACGATCGAGATGATGCTCGTGCGTTACTGGCTGGCACACGGGCGCCCAGCATCGATCCCATTGCTGCCTGCGGGTGAAGCGTTCGTCGAATTTCGCGGCCAAGACACTTTGACGGTTTCAGGAAAAGCGATCGAACTGAGTCGTTACCATCTCAGCGGCAAGAATTGGCGCGGGGGCTGGGGACGGCAGACGCTTTGGTTTGACGAAAAGAACCAACTCGTAGCCGCAGTCAATCTCGGCAGCGACATCGAGACAAACCTCTACGCTTTCCGCGACGGCTACGAATCGCAAACTTCTTTCTTTCTCAAACGAGCAGTCGAAGATCAGATCGAACGGCTGACCCAACTCGCAAATGAGTTGAGTCCCAAACCAACCGCACCGCTCGCTTTGGTCGGCGCCACTTTGATCGATGGCACGGGCAAACCCGCCATTCCAAACGCCGTGGTGCTGATCGAAGGCGACCGCATCGCTGCTGCCGGTCCTCGCTCCACGATCAAGATTCCCGACGGCGCGACCATCGTCGACCTCACCGGCAAATTTCTCTTGCCCGGACTTTGGGACATGCACGCGCACTTGTACCAGGCCGAATTTGGTCCGACTTATCTCGCGGCCGGCATCACCACCGCGCGCGACGTTGGCAACGACATCGAGTTTGGCACGGGGCTGCGCGACGCTGCGAAAGAGAAGCGCGGGCTGGGGCCGCGCATGCTCCTGGCGGGTTACATCGATGGCAAGAACGACTCGCATTCGTTCGACGTGCAGGTCGAGACTCCCGACGAGGCGCGCGCCGCGGTGCAGCACTACAAAAACGCCGGCTACGAACAGATAAAGATTCGCGACAACGTCAAACTGGAAACACTCAAAGTGATCTGCGCCGAAGCACATCGACTCGGAATGACGGTCACCGGCCACGTACCCCAGGGAATGAATGCGCTGCAGGCGGTCGAGGCCGGCATGGACCAGATAAATCACCTCAACTATGCGGAAACCGCTTTCTTTCCGAAACGCCCGGGCAACAGTCCGGCAGTGACAATCAATCTCAACGCGACGAACGTCACGAATGCGCTCAAGTTTTTCAAAGAGCACGGCACTGTGATCGATCCGACCGACGCCGTGCTGGAGCTGATGCTGCGACCGATGAACGTGCCGATTGAAACGTTCGAACCGGGGCTAACGAAAGTCCCGCCGGAACTAACCGTACAGATAAACAAAAAGGGTGAGTCGGCCGATCAGGCGGAAGGTTTGCGGATGGTTGTCGACGTGCTGCTGAAGATCACGGGCGCTTTACATAAAGCGGGCGTGCCGATCGTTGCCGGCACTGACGTAGGCGTGCCGGGCCACACGCTGCACCGGGAACTCGAGTTGTACGTGAAAGCGGGGTTCACGCCGCTGGAAGCAATTCAGGCGGCGACGATTGTCCCGGCACGCGTGATGAAGCTCGATGGCGAAACCGGCACAATCGCAATCGGCAAACGCGCGGACCTGATCGTGCTCGATGCAAACCCGCTCGACAGCATCAGCAATATTCGCAAAGTGAGATGCGTGGTTGCTCAGGGACGGCTATTCGATTGTGCAAAACTCTGGACGAGCGTCGGTTTTAGACCGTAACGCGTTCAGGCCGTTTGCGGCTCTGCCTGTCCTCGCGACCAAAGCCAATGCAGGCCCACCCAGAAGAGGAAGCTGACCACGTAGCCGACGAACACGGGGCCGAAGCGGAACCCAGGATCCGTAGTACCGAGCAACACTGCAGTGAGCAGCAGCACGATCGAAACCACACCGAACGTCCACAAAGCCGCTCGGAATGCATTGAAACTCGTCGCCTTCGCGAGCACAAACACAATCAGATTGCCGAGGACTCCGACCACCACCAGCGGGTCCAGTGCGTAATTGAATAGGAGGAGCGACCGCATCTCATGGTTCCTCACATAAGCCTGCAACGCGAACGCGGCAATGATGATGGCGACGCAGCCCACCACAGCCATGACTTGTCTTCGCCAGTTGTTCATTAGCTTACCTTCCCTTCCGAAATTCTCCAGCCGTTCAATCGACGCACTCTGGACGAGATCAAAAATCGTGCGTAACCAGAGTCCCCCGAGACCTGAAAACCGTGTGCGGGCGCAGGCCGCTCGATGGCAGTCGCGAAACGTCTGCACCAGCTCCGCGCTGTAGTGCCGGCGGAAGTCGCTCGGGTACGCGCGCAAAAGCGTTCGATAAAGGCGCACCGATACGTACTCCGAGAATCCTGCTGGTGAACTGCTCTGCTTGGATGGATCCATCGTGCTTACGCCTTCGAAAGCAACTTCTTCCGCTTCGCTGTCTTGACCAAATCCGCCAATCGTTGAGCTTCCGCGCGGGCGATGCGAAAGCCGAAATCAGTCAGCCGGTAATAACGGCGTCGCTCGTCGTCGAAATCAGGATCCGGCCGTTCGTCACACTCTTCGACCATTCCCGACGCGACCATTCTTTTGAGCGAGCCGTAAAGCGTGCCCGGGCCGATACGCACCTCGCCCGCGGTGCGCTCCTGCACTTCGACCATGATGTCGTAGCCGTGCCGTTCACGGTCAGCCAGCGCCAGCAGAATGTGAAACATTGCCGAAGTCAGCGGCAAGAACTGCCGCGGCTCCGGGGGGCTTTTTTTGACCATCGCTTTCTATGTCGGGAGCAGATATATCGACGCGCGATATAGTAGCGGAGCGTGGCGGCTGTGTCAACCTTTATTCATGCGCCGAGTTAATCCCAAACTGCTCGCGCAAGATCTCTTCGTATTCTTTCTCGCTCGCTAATAGACGTTCTTGCCGGCCGCCCTTCGAGCTCACGATAAAGCGCATCCCGCTGAGCGTGATTCTTCCGTCCGGAGTCATGCGCGAGCAAATGCGGTTCTGGGTGAAGTGTGATTGCGGAGAGGTTTGGTGATAACGACACATCTCTTCGTAGTCGACGAATTCATGCGGCTCCGTCGTAAAGCGGTACTGCGGCTTCCACTCCTCGCCGTCTCGACGAAGCACCACCAGATAGCCGTCGTCAGGCACGATTCTGAAAGCCTGTTCGCCCTGGACCTGTTCGCTTGTCGTGTCGATCAGTAACGGCTCGAGAAATGAATCGCCAAAACCGACGTCGACGAGCCAGTGCTGTTCCAGCTCGACCATCAACACCATGTGATCGAACGGCTCGCTGAACCCGCCGTTTGCACGCGCGACTTCCGCCGACAGCATCGTCACGTCGAAACCTAACGCACGCAACAGCGCCGCAAACAGGCCGTTGACTTCATAACAAAAGCCGCCGCGCCGTCGCTCGACGATCTTCGTGAACAGCGCGTCGTCGTCAAGCACTATCGGCTCGTGTGCGTGAATACTCAGGTTCTCAAACGGCACCGCGCGCAGATGCGCGAGCTGCAATTCACGAAGGGTCTCAGCCGAGACAGCCAACGGCCCATCGTAATTGATTCGTTTGAGATATGCGTTGACATCCAATTAGAGTTCCTGCCTCCGCTCAGTTTCGCATGGTGTATATTTGGCTGCCATAATGCCGCAAACCTTCGACTGTCCCAAGTGCGGAGCGCCGGTAACATACGAACGCTCGGCCACTCTCAACAACACCCGGTCCACTGTCCGCTGCGAGTATTGTCGCAGCCAGTTAATTGCGCCGGACGAACTCGCGGGCCAACCCGCACGCGTGGTGCAGATTCAATTCGGAGTCACACCCGGTAGTGGCAGGTTTCCGAGATGGCTTTGGCTGGTGCTGGGCGTTCCGCTCCTTTCGTTGATTGTCGCCGGCCTGGTTGCGCTTGGCCTGCTCGCGCCGATCTTGTCGGCGCCCAGCCGCGCGATCAAAGAAGCGACCAATCCGCCACGTCCGAATGCGCCGGCGAAAGAAAACAAAAACACGTTTGCGAACGTGCTGCTCGAGTTCGGCAGTGAAGGAATCGGTCCCGGCATGTTCACCGACGCGCGCAGCATCGCGGTCGATGGCGCGGGGCGGATTTATGTCGGCGAGTACATGGGCGGGAGAATTCAGGTTTTCGATTCCGCGGGCAAGTTTGTTACGCAATGGACCATCGGCGATCGCAAGACGCTGCTGCGCGGGTTAGCCGCGGATCGCAAGGGCACGGTTTACGCCGTACACAACGGCGTGATCGATCGGTATCGCGGCGAGACCGGAGAAAAACTCGGTCAGATCGAATACGCACAGTCGGGCTTTGACGACGTGACCACGACCGCGGATGGCGGCCTGGTAACCGCGTGGCATAGCAATCGAGACGACCTCGTCGTGTTTGACGCAAACGGTAAGTTGGTGCGGACGGTTCCCGCCGCGATCAGCAGCGCGAGTGGCGATTCGGAATTGAGTATGCGAGTGGCCGTCGACGGCGCCGGCAACAGCTACGCGCTCGGCAGGTTCAATGATGCGGTATTCAAGTTTGGCCGCGATGGGAATTTTATCAATCGCTTTGGCGGCGGCGGCGATCAGCCGGGCCAGTTTCGCGCGCCGTATTCGATTGCGGTGGACGGCTACGGCCGGATTTACGTCGGCGACATGAAAGGCATTCAGGTTTTCGACGCGAACGGTCGATACCTGGCGCTCGTCAACTTGAAAGGCCTGGCGTTTGGCATGGTCTTCAACGATAAGAACGAACTCTTCGTCATCGCTCGCGATCACGCACTGAAGTTCTCGATTCCCGCGCCGTGAGTTCCCTTTGAAATCCTCGGTCAGTTCATTTCGAAAAACTGCAAGTCGGTGAGCGAGGGATCGCCGGCGGGCCGGCACGATTGCACGCCGTCGTAGAGTTTGAGATCCGCTTTCAGTTTGGCCAGCAGATTCGCTTTGCCCTGCTGTTCCGCAGCCGCGATCGCGCGGCGCTGCCACTCCGACGCTTCATTACAACGCCCGACTTCAGCGAGAGCGATCGCGACCAATGCGCCGTGCTGCGATGCGCCGGTTGCTTTGTAGACCTGTTGGGCGAGATCGAGCGCGCGAGCGCCATCGCGCAGTTGCAGCTCGGGTGAGGTTGCCAGCAAGTACGCCAGCGTCACGACGGTGCGGCCTTTTTGCGGGAATTGCGCGTGGCTCTTTTCGACGGCATCCAGCGCCTGTTTGAACTGACGCTGCCGATACAGCAGCTTCACCTGCTCGATCAGAGCCGCTTCGTTATTCGGATCCGCGTCGACCACACGCGAGAATTCCGCCAGCGCTTCGGCCCAATGCTCAGATTTAACGAGCTCCTGGGCCAACAGCACTCGCGCGGTGAGATCTTCCGGGTTGACCTTTATAGCTGAACGAAGATGAGTGACGGCTTCGTCATGCTTGTTTTGCCGGGCCAACAGAACAGCGAGGTTGTAATGCGCGTTGGCCCTGCCTGGGTCGATACGAATCGCTGCTTCAAACTGCTCCACCGCGCCGGTTAAATCGCCAAGCTGCGTGAGTGCCGCGCCGAGGTTCACGCGCGCGGTGACGCTCTCGGGCGCAGCCGCGACTGCCTTGCGAAACTCAACCGCCGCTTCCGCATATCGCTGCGCCTCGAACGCCAACTTGCCGCGACTTAGAAACAGACGTTCTCCGGCGACGAGATCCTGCAAACGCTCGACGAGCGGATCCGCCACCCGTATGCCCACCGTTCCCTGTTGCGCGAGGTGAGCTTTGGCTTTCTCACTATCTCCCAGACCGCGATAGGCCATCGCCAATGAATAATGAACGCGCGTGGCGGCCGGTACGAGGGCCAGCGTCTTTTCGAAATACTTCACCGCTTCGGCGTAGTTCCGCCTCGATATCGCGACCTGTCCCAACCCGTAGTGAGCAGCCGGATTGTCTTTGTCGATCGCCAGCGCCGTCCGAAAACTCTCAGCGGCTTCATCCAAGCGATCGAGTTGCAGAAAAATATTCCCGAGGTTCACCGGCACGGCAACGTACTCGGGGTGCAATGTCTGCGCAGCCCGGTAACCGCGAATAGCTTCCTCGAAACGACCCTCTTGTTGATCTAACTTCGCCAGCAAATAGACCCAGCGAAAGTCTTTCGGCGCCAGGTGGGCGGCATTCAAGTAGCACTCACGCGCGGCGGCTATCAGCGAATACGCCTGATAGATCTGGCCGAGCCTGCCATAGGCTTCGCCGAGCTGCGTGTCCGAGATGACGGCGTCTTTCACTGTGGCCGTTAACGACGCTTGCGCCATCGTCAACTGCTCACGAACGCTTTCCTCCAGGTTCGTCAAATCCGGCCAATGCAACGCGACGAGTCCTGGCCGCGGAGGTTGCAGCACACCATTGTCCAGCGTCGTTTGCGCGGCAAAGAACGCACAAATGATGATAGCTAACAAAGAAAACTTCATCGGTTAAATTTCAAGGTCGTGTATTTATCAACCGCCAGATCCTTGAACTCTTCGAGCGTCCCATCCGGCCAGCGCACTCGCGCGCTTTCGATCCGAGTCGCCGGGCCCAATCCGACCAGCACGCGCGCATCGCTGGCGGAAAGATAACTGCCGTCAGTTCTCACTCGCCGCCGCAAAACACTGTTCTTCGAGACGACGATTTCCACCTGCGCACCCAACATGTCGCGGCCGCCTTTCCCGACGAGACGCAGTCCCAGCCAGTGATTTCGGTTCCCCACCTGGTTCAGAAACAATCTCGACGGACCGTTATTGTTCGTGACCAACAGGTCCGCATCGCCATCGTTGTCGACGTCACCGACAGCCACGCCACGCCCAACCTCCGCGAGCTGAAACTCCGGCCCAGCCTCATCCACCACTTCGCTAAACGATCCTTTCCCCATGTTGTGAAAAAGCTGATCGGGTTGGCCCAAAGGAAAAGGATCTTTCCGGCGGACCAGATCCGGCAACAGTTGCACCGCGCCGTTCGCCACGAACAGATCGAGCCAGCCATCGTTGTCGTAATCGAAGAAAACGGTGCCGAAACCGGTAAAGCGACGGCCAGGCATTCCCAGTCCAGCCTCGCGCGTGCGGTCTTCAAAGAGCGCCTGGCCCAGGTTGACGTAAAGGGTGTTGGTTTCGTCCATCAAGTGCGTCACAAAGATGTCGTCAGTGCCATTGCCGTCGAAATCTCCGGCGTCGGCACCCATCCCTGCTTCCGCCTGTCCATTTCTATTGACCGCCGCGCCGGCTAACAACGCCTCGTTAACAAACGTGCCGTTCTTTTGATTGATCCAGAGTTGGTTCGGATCGCCATCGTTAGCGACGTAAATATCCATCCAGCCATCGCCGTTGAAGTCGGCCGCCACGATTCCCAAGCCGTGCCCGAACTCCTTGTCGAGTCCGGTCCGCGCCGTCACGTCTTCGAAGACGCCGTTGCCCTTATTGTGAAAGAGACGATTGCCCGGCGCGCGAAAAACGCGCGGCGTGCAGTAGTCCCGCGCAGTCGTAACGGCGTAACAGTTCGGGCTATTACTGACGGAAAAATCCGCGTAGTTCACGATCATCAGATCCAGCCAGCCGTCGCGGTCGTAATCGAAGAACGAGGCGCTGGTGGTCCAACGCGGATCGTCAGTGCCACTCTCTTTCGTGAGATCGACGAACCGGCCGCCGCCTTTATTCAAATACATCTGGTTCGAACCAAGATTCGAAAGATACAGGTCGGGCAAACCGTCGTTGTTGATGTCGCCGACGGCGACGCCCATGCCATAGCCGCTCGCTACGATCCCGCTTTGCTCAGTTACATCGGTGAACGAAAGGGTGCGACGTCCGTCTTTCGCAACCGTCAGATCGTTGCGGAAGAGCTTGCCTTGCGGCGGCTCTGAACCACGCCAGGGAAAGAGTGTACCGGCGGGCTTCGTACCGGGTTCCAGCACGTTGCCCTGGACCAGAAAGACGTCCAGATCACCGTCGTTATCGAAGTCGATCAGCGCTGCGCCGCTGCCGGTGATCTCTGGCAGGTAAAACTTGCCGGTCATTCCGTTGTAGTGGCGAAATTTCAAGCCGACCTGTTCGGCAACCTCTTTGAATATTGATTGCTGACCGTTGATAGACACGGCTGAGTTGTGCCCGACGAGGAGTACCAGCAAAGCGATGACTTTTGTCTTCATCAGTGGGAGCAAAGCTTAGTGGAGCGGCGTACAAAATGAAAATCAGCGTAGCCGTCGCACCGTTGTCGGTGCCCACCCAGATGGTGCCGGACCTGTCCTGGTAAAGACTGGTAATGGTTTCCGAGCCGGGTCGTTGGTTGGGAACGTAAGTTTTGAATTTGGCTTCGGGAGTGGTGGCGCGAGGATTGAAGTGAACGAGGCCGGCGGCAGTGGCGAGCCAGTAATCACCGCCGGCGGTGATCAGCAAATCATAAACGACTCGATGCGGCAGTCCCTGCGCGACGCTATAGTTTACGAATTCATACCCATCGAAACGCGACAGTCCGTCCGAAGTGCAGAACCATAAATAGCCCAGCGGATCGGAAACGATCTTGTGAATGCTGTCGCGCGCCAGGCCGTCAGCAGTGGTGTACGTGCGAATGGGAAGTTGTTCAGCGCTCGCGGGCGCACGGAAGATAAAAACGAGCAGCAGGATGGCGACGACTCGCTTCACGGCCCGCATATCATAGTCATTTCCTGCTGGCAGCGGCTACGCTTTGAGTCGGATCGGCGCCCTCCCAGCGCACGTCGGCGGTTGGACCATAAATCGAAGGGACTGTCTTGTTCAGTAGGCGCAAATAGACGCTGAGTTGCGCCCGATGATGCGCGGTGTGCAAAACGCGGCGCCAGAAAATCCAGATTCGTTCGCGTTCCACGTCGAAGAATGGCCTGACTGTGAGCCACCACTCTTCATCCTGTTTCGCGAGGAAGTCCAGACGTGCGCGCGAGAGCTCGACCATGCGCGCGGCCAACGCGTGCGGGCTGCGATCGTCGGGCAGGACTTCATTCGCCGGCACCTCCGGCAAACCCAGAAACTCGGCAAAGAAGCGACGTTCGGACAGCAGCTCATGCTCGATGATCTGCCCGACGGTGCTGGACCGCGGATGAGGTTTGAAACTGAGATCCTCTGCGGTGAATTCGCGCCAGACGGAGTCGAGCTTGTTCACCTCGCTCGCATACGTTTTCACCAGGTGCTGAAACAGGCGATTTGCAGCAGCGGGAACATCAGCGTCTGCAATAGCGGTGTGTTCGTACTTCATGATCTCACAAATTCATTTGTGCGTTTTGTGCTTCTTTGTGGCTCAGAACGTAAAGATCGCCGCGAACTCGGAGCGAATGTTGTGCGTGGTGAAACTCGGAATACCGCGAAACAGCGGCAGCGGACCGGTACGGAAATCCGCGCGCGTCCGGTAGTAACCTTGCTCATAAGCAAACGTCACCCACTGGTTCCACTTGTATTGAATGTTGCCGGAGAAGAGATCGCTACGGAAACCGCGGCCGCCGAATCGTCGTGCGTCACGCGCCAGCACCTGGTCGTCGCCGTAATAAAGGTAAGCAGTCCAACCGGCGTTGCGGCCCTTCGGATCGGCGTCGAAGATGCGCGACAACGGAAAGCCGAGTTGAAAGAAGCCACCCTGAGCGCGCACGGGCCGCTGCGGTGCGACGACGGGAATGCCGTTCTGCAATCCGAAGACGACGGTTGACGAACCGTCGATCGAAAGTGCAGTGGCGGTGCTGGTCAGGCCCGCGGTGTCGTTAAAGTTCGAAAGCAACTGGCCGGCAAGAAAGAAGCGCAAATCAGAACCGCCGTAATACTTCCCGACCAGCGTCACAAAATGCGTCGGCAACTGAAACTCGGCTGAGTATCCATTGCTGTTGCTGCTGACTTCCGCGCCACTCGGAAATGCCGGCCGGAAGGCAACGGGAACGTTCGCAGCGGTGACGATCGCCGTCCGCCGCGCATGTTCGAAACTGAAGATCAGTTGCGCCGGGACGACGTTCGGCGATTTATCGAGCTGCCATTGCAGCACGGCGCGGCCCTGAACTCCCGGGCGCTCGGAATCCGCTCCCTGTCGTTCACCAAAACCCAACTGATTCGAGACGTCGCTCGGCAGGTTTCCGAAAGCCGGCAATACGATGGCGATCTCCGGCTCGAATTGCAGATTGCGCCAGCCACCGAATTTGTGATTGAAGCCAAACCTCGTTTGCGGAATCCGCGTGTAGGCAGCGCCGTAACCGATGCCGCCGAAGTTTGTGTTCTCGACCATGTTGGGCAGCGTCGAGGAGACAAACGGCGACCAGTCCTGACCGAACAAAACAAAGACGCTGTTGCGATCGCTGAAGCGACGATCGATTCTGACCCAGGCCAGACGCAACGACGGTTGGCTCGAACGAATCGAGCTGATGTTGCGATTGTTGACGCGGGTGAAATCACCTTCGAAGTCAAACTCGATCTTTCCCGTGATGGTCGTCTTCGGCGCCGGATCGATCCATTCGAAATTCGCTCCCAGCCGCAAGCCGCGCGCGCGCAGGTGAAACTCAGAAGAGTTGTTCGGACCGGTGTCGGCGGCCAGCAGCGGCAGCGGAAAATCATTGCCCTGCGGTGACGATGAATCGTGAATGATGCTGGTTTTGAAGAAGCCGTAGGGTTTGATGCGCGCGCCCGTTCCCAGTTTTATATCGGGAATCAGTCCTTCTCGTTTCGGAACATCGATTCCCAGTAAGCGAACCGGCGCAACGGCGGCGATTACGGGAACAGGCGTCGGCTGTGGCTCAGGTGTGACGGGCGGCGGCGGCGTGGTCTTGTAATCGGCCGTGGTGATCGTGGCTGCGGGAGGCGCAGCCGGATGAAGCGCGTCGAATTCTGCCGTCGAGATCACGCCTTTGTCGCGCAACAGCAGCGCGAGCCGATCTCTTTGTTCTGCCGGCGACGCGTTGGTGGTTATGGCGCGGGCTTCGGCGTCGGTCAAAATACCCTTCGCCTGTAGCACTCGGACGAGAGGATCAGTCGTGTCAGCGCTTTGCGCGAACACCACCAGGGCACTTCCCACACTGAAAATCACAAGCAAAGTAAGACGCAGGTACGTACGCATGATTTTGTGCCTCTTTGTGACTAACGCGGTCGCTCGTCGAGCCGCTGCTTTTCGCGTTCGTAGGCCTCGCGAGCGTCGCGGCCGGTCAGGGTGCGAAACCAGCCGGGGTGATGTGTCCAGGCCCAGCTTTCCGTCACGGTGCCGTCAATCATTGAATGAAACGTGCCGGGCTGGTGGGCCGTGCCTTCGTAAACATGAATAATGAAACCGCCTAGCATTACGAGCGCCGCGATGTCATGAATCACGTAACTCGCCGCCACCACCCAACGCGGTATCACATTGTCGAACCACATCAGGAATCCCGTGATCAGGAACAGGATGGCGCTCACCACGATGGCCCAGAAATAAAGCTTTTGTCCGGCATTGAAGAAGCCGACGTCCTCGGGTTCGATCGGTTCTTCATTGGTCGCGTAGTGGCGAAGTCTTCTCAGCCAGCGACGGTCCGCTTCTCTCCACGCCATCGGTCCCATCCAGTTGAGGAACTGAAAGAAGAAAACGATGGTGAAGAGCAAGCCAAACCACGGATGAAGCGCTCGCGTGCGCGGACCGCCGCCGAAGAGTGGCGCGATCCAGTGAAACAGCCACGGTGAGTAGATGGCGAAACCGGTCAGCAGCGAGAGAACGAAAAAGATCGCCACTGACCAGTGCAGGAAACGCGTGTAAACAGGATGACGCAGCAGCTCGCCGCGATGAACACGCGTCGTGCCGAAGCGCGCGAATTCGCCGCGCGCGCTTTCGTCAAATTTTTTGGCGGTCGTACTCACGGCGTCTCCTTTCGTCCAGCGTCGATTTCTTCGCGCGGGCCGGTCCTGACTTCAAGCGGTTCGGGCTGCGGTAGTTTTGGTCCGTAAAAAACGCGATGGAAGAAGACGGCGCCGATGCCCAGCAAACCCAGCAACAAACCGGCCGGCTTGGCGATCCATTTCCAGTAGGTGTAGCTCGGTGGAATGATCGGGTTCGCCGGCAGGCCATATCGTTGCGGCGCATTGATGTCGTGCAACACGTAAATAACGTGCGTGCCGCCGATGGACGGCGGATCATAAACGCCGGCAGAGGTGAACCCCGAGACTTCGCGCAACTGCTTCGCGCGCAAGCCCGCGATCTGCACCATGTCAGCCTTGGTGCCAAACCGCAGGCAACCAGTCGGGCACGCTTTGATGCAAGCAGGTTCGAGACCTTGTCCGACGCGATCCGAACACAGCGTACATTTGTAAACTTTGTTCGTCTGCTCGTTGAACTTGGGAATGTCGAACGGACAGCCTGAAATGCAATAGCCGCAACCGATGCAGTTCTCCTGTTGAAAATCGACGATGCCGTTCTCGTACTTGATGATCGCGCCGTCAGCCGGACACGCACGCAAACAGCCGGGATCTTCGCAGTGCATGCACTGATCTTTACGCAACAGCCACATCAAGTTGCCGTCGCGCTCGTCTTCCACGAACTTGATCAGGTTGTAATAGTTCCACTCGGTCGTGGGCATCGTCTGGTAAGTGTCGTTGAAGGTCGTCTCGCGAAACGGATGATCGTTCCATTCCACGCAGGCGACTTCGCAGGCCTTGCAGCCGATGCACGTCGTCACGTCGATGTACTTGCAGACTGGCTCTTCACGCCGAGTTCCTCGTCCTGGGATAGGACCGGGATGCGCCGAAATTTCCTGAATTTGAAATGTGCGTGGGTTGGCCATCGTCTTATGCCCTCTCGATCTTCACGAGGAACCCTTTGAACTCCGGCGTATATGCGTTCGGATCGATTGCCGCCGGTGAAAGCTGATTGGCGGGCGTGAGCGCCGTCTTGCCTTCGTCTTCCGCAATCCCGCGATAACCCCAGTGAATCGGGATGCCGATCTGATACGTCTTCTTGCCGTCGATCATCATCGGCTTGATTCGTTTCGTGACCATCGCGCGGCCGACGTACTGCCCGCGCGCACTGGTAACCCTGACGTTTTCACCGCCGGTGATGCCCATCTCGTTTGCCAGTTGCGCCGGTATTTCAACGAACGGCTCCGGCACTAGCTGCACGTTCATCGGGTTGTTCTTGGTCCAGTAGTGATAGTGCTCGGTCAATCGGTACGTCGTGCAGACGATGTTGAAGCCCTGATCCGGGGTGCCGAGTTTGTCCATGTCGGAGGTGAATTTCTTCGCCACCGGATTGTTCGATTGCTGCGGATGAAAGGGATTGGCGATCGGGCTTTCCACCGGCTCGTAATGTTCCGGAAACGGCCCATCGGCAAAAGCCGCGAGCGGCGCGAAGATGCGACCGACACCCTCGGGATTCATGATGAAAGGACCCATGTGATCCGAAGGCTTCGAGTCGACTTTGAAATCAGGAACATCGTTGCCGACCCATTTCTGTTGCGCTTCGTTCCACCAAACCTGCCGGCGCTCCGGGTCCCACGGTTTGCCGTTGAGATCGCACGAAGCGCGGTTGTACAGGACACGACGATTCGCGGGCCACGAGAAACCCCAGTTCGGATAAATACCGAGACCCGACGGATCTTCCGTGCCGCGTCGTTGCATTTGTGCTCCCGCTTCAGTCCACGAACCGGAGTACAACCAATTACCGCAGGCTGTTGTGCCGTCATCCTTGAGCCAGGCAAAACCCGGAAGCTGCTGGCCTGATTTGATGGTCACCCCCGGCTGCGTATCGAGAGTGATATCGGCCAGCGCTCGGCCGTTGATCTCCTTCGCCACTTCCGCGAGGGCCGGACTCAGCGGAGTCGTGTAGGACCAGCTAAGGTTGATGATTGGATCCGGAAACTTCCCGCCCTCTTTCTGGTAAAGGTCACGGACCTTCAGAAAGATGCGCGCGAGTATCTCCTGATCGGTTTTCGCATCACCCGGCGGCGGGAGGGCCACGTACTTCCATTGCAGCCAGCGCGCCGAGTTGACGAACGTACCGTCCTTCTCAGCAAAACCGGCGCCCGGTAAACGGTAGACCTCCGTCTTGATGTTTTTCATCTGGTCTGCCGTGGTGCCGGGTGCTTTCCAGAATTCGGCCGTCTCTTCCGGGTAAAGTTCGCAGACAACCAGAAAGTCCGCTTTCTTGAGGGCCTCGATGTTCTTGCGCGAATTCGGACCGATCGCGACGCCGTTCATGCCAAAAGCAAACAGGCCTTTGACTTTGCCGGCGTACATCTCGTCCCACATCTCGACCCACGAAAACTTCCGATCGATTTTCGGCAGATAGTGGTAGTTGAAATCGTTGTCCTTCTGCGCCGAATCGCCGTAGAGCGACTTCAGGAACGACACCATGAACTTCGGCGTGTTGGACCAGTAGTTGTACGAGTCCCACTCGTTCGGTTTCGAAGCCCCCGGCGTCGTGCGCTTCAGGAAAGTGGCGAGGTCCTTATCGGTCGGCTGCGGAATCTTGAGATAGCCGGGGAAGATGTCGAACACGCCGCCCATGTCGGTGGCGCCCTGAATGTTCGAGTGTCCACGCAAAGCATTCACGCCGCCGCCCGAGCGCCCGACGTTGCCGAGCAGCAATTGCAGGATCGCGGCCGTGCGAATGATCTGCGTGCCGAAAGTATGTTGCGTCCAGCCGACGGCATAGATGATCGTGCCGGCTTTCTGCATGTTCCCGTCTTTGCGGATCGATGTGAATAAATCCGCGGCTTTCAGAAATTGATCTTTCGGAATCCCGGTGATGCGCTCGACCATCTCCGGCGTGTAGCGCGAATACTGTTGCTTCAATAACTGAAACACGGAACGCGGGTGTTGCAGCGAAAGATCGTAAGCGACGTTCGGCGGCAGCATCGGCGGCGGCTTCTGTCCGCCTTGCGCGGACGCGCCGACTGGACCGCCCGCCTGATGTCCCTGGCCTTGGGCGTCTCCGCCCTTTTGCGGTGACGAAGCTTGCGAGCTCACCGGTTGCGACTTGGATTCATAATTTCGTCCCGGTTCTTCGCCCTGCTTTTTCTGTTCGCCGGTGGCTTCGCTCGAGGTCTTTCCGGACGAGGACGGCGTTACTGCTCCGGCCGCCGCTCCACCGGTGGTAGCTTGCGTCACTGGCCCAACGTTGCCGCCCGCTTCGTAATTCCAGGTTTCCTTGTCGTACGTTTTGCCATCGAACCCGGAAAACAATCCGTCTTCGGGAAGCTTGAATCCGTCTTTCACGATGAAAGCGGCGTTCGTGTAGTTGATCAGGTAATCCTTGGCGATGCGATTGTTTTGGATCGCGTAATTGATGACTCCGCCGAGGAAGGCGATGTCAGTGCCGGCGCGGATTTGTAAGAAGAGATCCGCCTGCGTGGCGGTGCGGGTGAAACGCGGATCGACGACGATCATCTTCGCGTTTCGGTGCAGCTTTGCTTCAACCGGCCACTTGAAGCCGCAGGGATGGTTCTCGGCGGGATTGCCACCCATGATCAACATCATGTCGGTGTTCTTGATGTCGATCCAGCCGTTGGTCATTGCGCCGCGTCCGAAGGTGGGCCCCAAACTGGAGACCGTCGGACCGTGTCAAACCCGGGCCTGCGTTTCGAAATAGCAGACCCCCAGGCTGCGCATCGTCTTGACGGCGAGAAAATTTAATTCGTTGGTATCAGTGCAGCCGCCGATCCAACCGATTGTTTCCAAACGATTGACCGTATTGCCGTCCTTATCTTTGTCGATGAACGTGGCGTCGCGCGTCTTCTTGGTCCAGCGAGCGATTTCTTCGATCGCCTGATCCCAGGAGATGTCGTCCCAGTGATCAGAACCGGGACGCCGCACCTGCGGTTTTAGCAGACGACGGCTGTTGACGATGTCCTGCTCGAGCGACGCGCCCTTGGGACACAAGGTGCCGCGATTGATCGGCGCATCGGGATCGCCTTCAACGTGGACGACTTGCGGTACCGCGTTCTTCGATTTGTCGCCGAGCGTGTGAATAATCACGCCGCAACTCACCGAACAGTACGGACAAATGCTGCGCGTCTCGCTGGTGCGCTCGATCTTCAATCCTTGAGTCTGCGCGTAGACGGGCGCCAGACTGAAACCGAAGACACTAACACCCGCGCCTCCGATCAAGGTTGTCTTGATAAAGGTCCGTCTGGAGACATCCATGAAAAGTACCTCCAGGTTTTGAGCTGTGCTCTTTTAGGGGCTAGGCTAAGGGGGATTTACAGGGAAAGATTAGGAGCGTAGACCACAAAAGTCAACGTGGAAATCGGCCTATAATCCAACCAGGTTCAATTCGATTTTTGTGTAACCGTGTTCGCGCGCCCAGAGATCGAGTGGCGCGGCGTAAATCTCGTCTACTGACGGCACCGCCAAACCCAAACGGGTGAGATCTACTCCTTTTATATAGTGCTTGCAGGAATCGCAGGCTTCGATCCGAATGTGATCGAATTCCGCTGAATGAAAATAGCTGAGTTTCGCCGGTCGTTCTTCGCCGCAGTTCGCGCAGACGATGCGCCGGAATTCCCACGACGTAAGACACGTCGCACACAACAGGTCACGATTGCCGCTCTCGCTGGAGCTTTCTTTCGCTAAAAGGAAACTGAGTTGCGGCGCCCCACCACAGAAAGGACAGCAGCGTTCTCCACCGGCGAGTTCTCGACCTACAGGCGGAGTATCAGTTTCAGCCAGCCACCGCGCGTAAGGTTGTAGCGTCGCCTTCGCAAAGAACTGCGTGTCAGACGGACTACGCCAGTAGTCGAGTAGCATCTGGGCCACGGTCTCCGGCTCACCGGCGAGGAGCAGTTTCGCTTCTGACGCCAGCGACTCCGGGCCATGCAGCGAAACGGTTTTCATTAACCCGCCCGCTGCCCCGATAACCACATGGAGATCGCTACGCAAGTCACCGGAAGGCAGCCAATCTTTGCGGCTCCGCAAGAAATCGTAAATATCTTTTTGCGCGCGCAGCAGCCGAGCATAAAACGCCAGCAACTCTCTCGAGCCGCTGGATTGTGCGGCCAGGTCATCCGCCCGCTCGATCTGTTTGTCCCAAAAGTCAGCCACGTTGATTTTAGTAACCGAGTTGCTGGAATTATGCACTATTCGCGCCTATAATTCCGGCCCAACCTACCTGCTGATCTTTCATAACCCAACCTGAAGGAGAATCATCATGTTGCCTCGAAACTTTTCCACTCGGGTCGTTCTCGTCTCTTCGCTAGCGATTCTTTCACTCGTTTCCGTTCACTTCCGCAACCACGCCGCCGCTTCGCAAACGGGCCTTGTCGGTTTTTGCGCTTCCGGTCTTGACCAGTCGCCGATCTACATAACCGAAATCTTCAACACCGGTCTAAATCCTGCTTACGTCGCTGACACACAGCCGCTGCAAAACGAGTACAGCGAATATCTGAAAGGACGGTTTGACATCAAATCCAACTCCCCTTTTCCCGTCGCTTGTATCGCGTCGTTCACGCTGAGCGAGGCTCAAACCCGGAAGAACGATTACGAAACGCAAGCACGACAGGGAAACAAACAGATAGTCGAGATCGAGTGGGGTTACAAATTCGAACCGGGCGGCGCGCCAATTACAATGACCCGGCCGGGCCACTCGGTGACCCACGTGACTGAGGCGCCAGCGGACCGCATGTTCTGTGTCTCAGATCTGTATCAGGGCACAGTCTATTTCACCGGTCCAGTCGCGACCACGCCGCCGGTGGCGGTGTATCAGTGGATGAACGGATTCACAGCGTTCCTCAAAACCAAGTACTCGTTCGACGGACGTGTCTTCTGCAATATGGGTAGCGCCGTCAATGCACGGCGGCTCGTCAACGCACATCTCGACGGTTCAAGAGCGGCAGGCCACAGAGTTGTCGAGACCGACTGGAAGTATGATGCGTCACAAACTACCGGCACGTCGGCATCGCGACCGCCTCAGGATGAGGATCGGGAACCCGCACAACGACCTGCGGCGCAACCGCCAAATTTGCAAGCTCGCGACTTCGCCATTAAAGAACATCCTCGTGCGCTGGCGATTTGCGTGGCGGATCGACCGATGGCCGCGGCCTTTGATTGCCAGTGTCTACTACGTCAGATTTCGGAGTACCGGAAGAGCCACGTCAGCGACACACTCAGCGCTTCGCCCACACCGCTCGAGGAACTTTTCAAAGGCGAGCGTTTCGATTGCAAGTCGTGTATCCAGGTAGATTGGAAATTCAAACCGGGAATCAAATCAGTCGCGCGTTTTCAAAGAGCTCGCGAAGGCGAAGCTGACTGTGTCGTCGATAAAATGCGCACGCTGCTCGAAGCCAAGCCATATCCCAGCCAAACGAAGGAACTGCTGAACGAAGCGCTGAAAGCCTGCAGGTAGCTGCAACAATTCAGGCGGCGGCGGTGTTGAATAGACTAAGGAGAACCGCTGATGAAGTTCGTGTGCTTGCTGTTCAGGAACGCCCTTACAGTTGCTCTTCTGCTCGCTGTCTTTTGTGTCCCGGCGCAGACGCAGCCCACCACTCATAACTACGAATTCGCCAACGGAAACTGGTTTGACGGGCAGAGGTTTGTGCGCCGAACGTTCTATTCAGTCGCCGGCGTGCTCAGCAGCAAACGGCCCGCGCGTGTCGATCGCGTGTTTGATTTTTCCGGCAAGTACATCGTGCCCCCCTTTGGCGAAGCGCACAATCACAACCTCGACTGGTCCAGCGACGCACAGTTCGCGCGTCTCAACAAGATGTATCTCGATGCCGGCATCTTTTACGTTAAAAACCCGAACAGCTTGCTCAGATCGAAACAACCGACCGCGGCGCACATCAATCTTCCGACCACCGTCGATGGCGTACTCTCAAACGGTGGTCTGACCGGGTCGGGCGGCCATCCGATCGAGATCGTCACGCCAAACCGCGGCTTCAAACCGGACGACGGCGAAGGAGGTTTTTATTACGTCATCGACACTGCGGCCGATCTCGAGCGCAAGTGGCCAACAATCAAAGCCGGCCAGCCTGATTTCATCAAGACCTACCTGCTCTATTCGGAAGAGTACGCGAAGCGCAAGGACGACAAAGCGTACGACGGTTGGAAAGGTCTCGATCCCGCGGTGTTGCCCGAGATCGTGCGGCGCGCACATCGCGACGGTTTGCGGGTCTCGACCCACGTAGAAACCGCCGCCGATTTTCATAACGCCGCCGTCGCCGGTGTTGACGAAATCAATCACTTGCCCGGCTTTCGACCGGAGCGAAACGACATCGCCAATTACACGAACCTCTCTCGCTATCAAATCTCCGAAGCCGACGCGAAACTGGCGGCCCGAAAGAGCATCTTCGTCGTCACGACGATTGGAGAGGCAGTCGAGCAAACGTTCAATGAGAAATACAACGAACGCGATCGACTAGCCGTGCGCGCGATGCTCGTGCAAAACTTGAACATCCTGCGGAAGCATCACGTCCCGATCGCTATCGGCAGCGACAGTTTCCGTCAAACCGCACTGCCCGAAGCGCTCAGCCTCGCAAAACTCGGCGCGCTCGATAATCTCACGCTGCTGAAGATGTGGTGCGAAACAACCGCCGCCACGATCTTCCCCAAACGCCGGATCGGCCATTTGAAAGACGGCTACGACGCAAACTTTCTCGTCTTGACCGCCAACCCGCTCGCCGACTTTGCCAACGTGAAAACAATCGAACTGCGCGTGAAGCAAGGCGAACGGCTACAGCCTTAAACAACTAGTCCAGCGAAACGTCCGCTCCGCCTTAAGAATTTTATAAGAACTTTTTCATAACTCTCTAACGACTTCCCGGCCGACTTCAGATTAGGATCCACACCGTTGCTTTAAGGCGCGCGCCGTCAGCTTTTCATTGGCAAAGCGAAGATCTGTGTGTTATAAAACGCGCCCCCGATTAATCCGTGGCCCCGACGGACTGTTTTTTACGCGTTACGCTTAGTGACCCAAAATCTACGAACATCAACCACATCTGACTCAAAGGAGTTTCCCTCATGCTGAAAAGAGTTTCTGCCTCGCTTTTCATAATGTCCCTGGTGTTTCTCGCGACACCTTTAATCGCGTTCGCCCAGGCGGGAGCAGCGAACGGCAACTACAAATTCGTGATGGAAGACGGATTTACCAAGTACCTCGAGTTCGACGCCCGCTCGGACGATAAAGGTGCTGCCACTGGTTACATGATTTTCACTGACGAAGCGACAGTGAATACGCAGGATGTCGATGGCAACAAAGAACCGTTCGACGAGCCCGTGCCTTTTTCGATGAAGGCTGCGCTCGATACGATGACCATCGAGAAAAACCGCGCCGTGATTAGCGGCGTTGTTCGTGAGTCGAGTTATGCGAGTTACATCGGTAAGTATGTGCAGTTAGTGATCGAAGACAACGACGGAGTCGAAGTGCCGGATAAATTCGTCTGGTCGTTTTGCCAGCCTGATCCCGGCGGCTGGATTCCTGAGGACGCGGAAGTTCCGGGCGACCGCGGTGCATTCATGAGCTGGTGGTCGACCGACGCCGAGCGCAACGACGACGTCGGCATTCCCTCACCTAACCTGATTCCGGGCAGTTTGAAAAGCTGCCGCACCTATCCGCTAAACGGTTATGAATGGGCCTCAATCCTCAAGGGCGACGGCATTATCACGATCTCACAGTAACTTTCGAACAGACGGCGGGCGCACAAAGAGGCACAAGCAGCACAAAGCTCTTGTGCCTTTTGTGTCTTTCGCGGCGGTTCACTTCTTGAACAAGTTTGCGAATGCCTGACGCGCGTCGGTCGGCGCGCCTGAGGACGTTTGCCGTTCGACGATTGTGCGCGGTGCGAAGAGCTCACACGTGTTGCGCGCGTTCTTGTTGACGATGCGCGCGGTGACGGGTTTGCTGCATTGGAAGTGCGCGCTCGGATCGAAGTAGTTGCATTGACGGCAAGTGTGCAAGTCGCCGCGGCATTTATCGCAGGAACTTTCGTGCGTAATCACTGACGGCGCCTTCGCGCCACACGAAGTACACTTCACGCTTTCACCAAAAGCCATCATCTTCGGCGAACGCGGTCCTTCGCGATCGCGCGGCGCCTGACGAGCGCCCGGCGGAGACTGCGGTTTGGGCCGTTGCGGCTCACGGTCGTTATCCATGTAGCCGCGCTGACGATATTTGCGGTCACTCATCTTTTTTCTCCCGGTAATCAAACCATATCACAACCCACCCGTTAGCCGGAACGTTCTTGCTTTTGTCTAAACGTCGCTCTATTATCTGCGCCGCAAGAAATCCCAGAGTACGTCCCTCACGACTTCTCCTGCCCAGTTTGGCGCTCGCTCCCGACAACCCAGGAACCGTTCGTAAATCACTGGAGGTCTTATGAAGAAAACTCTCTTGCTGTTTATTCTCGTAACTACTTGTGTCGCAGTAATCGTCCTCACCACGGTCCACGGTCAGGACTCTCACAGCAATACCGCCAAACTCCGTCGCGCGCAGGCCGGCAGACGAATTCCCAATCAATACATCGTGGTCCTCAAAAACGACGTCGCTGACGTCGAGAGCGAAGCGCTACGCCTGGCGCGTGATTTCGGTGGAGATCGCGGCGGCGGCTTCACTTATCACGTAGCGATCAAAGGTTTCTCGGGGCGCATGCCGGAAGTGCAGGCTCTCAAACTCGCCGACGATCCACGGGTCGCGTTTGTTGAAGAGGATGCGACAGTCAATATGATTACCACCCAGACGGGCGCAACCTGGGGCCTGGATCGAATCGATCAGCGCGATCTGCCACTTGACGGAAACTATAACTACAACGCCACGGGCTCCGGCGTAAAGGCTTACATCATCGACACCGGCATTCGCGCGACGCACACCCAATTCGCCGGGCGCGTGATTTCCGGCTTCACCGCAATCAACGATGGCCTCGGCACGAATGACGGCAACGGACACGGCACGCACGTGTCGGGCACCGTCGGTGGTTCGACTTACGGCGTGGCGAAGAACGTAACGCTCGTAGCCGTTCGCGTGCTCGATTCGAGTGGTAGCGGCACAAATTCCGGCGTGATTTCCGGAGTGGATTTCGTTACTTCGGATCACCAGGCGGGCCAGCCCGCCGTCGCGAACATGAGCTTGGGTGGCGGCCTTTCCTCGGCGCTCGATACTGCGGTCGCGAATTCCATCAGCGACGGTGTCACTTACGCGATCGCCGCCGGAAACAGCAACGTCGATGCGTGTACGACCTCGCCGGCAGATGTGGCGAACGCGATCACCGTGGGCGCAACGACGATTAGCGATGCGCGCGCTTCGTTCTCGAACTTCGGGACGTGTCTCGACATCTTCGCGCCCGGCAATAACATCACCTCGTCGTGGAACACGAGCGACACCGCGACGAACACGATTTCCGGCACTTCGATGGCGACACCGCACGTAACCGGCGTTGCCGCGTTGTTCCTGGAAACGAACCCCAGCGCGTCGCCCGCGACGGTGACGGCAGCGATCATCAACAATGCGACTCTCAACCACGTTACGAGCGCCGGAACCGGATCGCCGAATCGCCTGCTCTTTTCGCTGTTGGGCGCTGCGCCTCCGCCACCGCCGCCGCCGGGAACGGAATTGCTGCTGAATCGCGGCTTTGAATCTGGTGGTGTCAACTGGGTCGCAACGGCGGGCGTGATCACCAACTCAACCGGACAAACGCCGCGCAGCGGTTCGTGGTACGCATGGCTCGACGGTTACGGCACGACGCACACCGACACGCTATTTCAAGACGTGGCAGTGCCGGCGAGTGCTACGTCAGTTACGCTGAGTTTCTGGCTTAAGATCAACACGGCCGAAACGACGACCACGACGGCTTTCGACACGTTGCGGGTGCAGATTCGGAACACCAGCAACACAGTGCTTTCTACGCTGGCCACCTATTCGAATTTGAACCAGTCGACCGGCTACGTTCAAAAGACTTTCGACGTGACTGCCTTTAAAGGACAGACGATTCGCATCTACTTCCTGGGAACTGAGGACTCTTCGCTACAGACGTCGTTTGTAATCGACGATACGTCGTGCGTGACGCAATAGCAGACGGGCGACGCGGTCGCTTGCAGCGGGGGCGAGCTAACCGGCCCGCCCTCGTTTATTATGCACCTCGTGAAACCCGCCTTTGCAAAAGTCGCCATCAGTGCGCTGTTCGCCGTCGTTCTCGTCGTCGTTTGCGGCGTTATTTTCCGGAGCACTCCGCGCGCAAAGTCGCAACCAAAACGGATCGTGATCGCCGCGAGCACGTTGCTCGACGGCAAAGGACACGTGCTCAAGAACACGCGCATCGTTATCGAAGGCGACAAAATCGTCGCGCTCGAGCCGAATGCTGGTCCGATCGATTACGACCTCAGCGGTCTCACAGTTCTACCCGGCTGGATCGATAGCCACGTTCACATCACCTGGAGCTTCGACGAGAACGGCAAGAGCCAGGGCGCGGGCGTGACGACGCCACAGGCGACACTGCAATCGGCAGCGAATGCGTGGGCCACGCTGATGGCCGGCTTCACGACCGTGCAAAGCGTCGGCAGCCTCGCTGACATTCCGTTGCGCGATGCGATCGCGAAAGGCGAACTCGCCGGGCCGCGTATCTTGACGTCAGCCCAACCGTTGCTGGGCCAGGGCGAGAGTTCCGGCACGCCGGATGAAATCCGTGCGTTCGTCAGAAAACAAAAAGAAGCGGGCGCCGATCTCATCAAGCTCTTCGCCGCGAACAGCGTACGCCGTCCCGAGATGACGCTCTCTCAGGCACAACTGAATGCTGCCTGCGACGAGGCAAAGAAGCTCGGACTGCGCACGCTTGTCCACGCGTATAAAGATGCCGTGCGCGCCGCTGCCCTGGCCGGTTGCACGGAGATTGAGCATGGCGTGCTGGCGACGGACGACGATCTGAAGCTGTTGGCGCAAAAAGGAACCTGGCTGGATCCGCAGGCCGGTCTGGTGATGGAAAATTATTTACTGAACAAAGAGAAGTTCGTGGGCACGCCGGGTTTTTCGGAAGAAGTCTTTCCTGTAATCAAGGAGCTCATTCCGCAGTATCAGGAGTTCACGAAGCGCGCCTTGAAGGTTCCGGGTTTGAAGATCGTGTTTGGTTCAGACGCGCTCGCTGGCTCGCATGGTCGTAACGCGGAAGAGTTTATCGATCGCGTGCGCAACAGCGGCATGGATCCGATAGCGGCAATGGTCGCCGCCAACTCACTCGCCGCCGAAGCGCTCGGAATGTCGAACCAGATCGGCTCTGTCGCGCCCGGCCTTCAGGCCGACATCATCGCGCTCGACGGCAATCCGCTCACGGACATCACCGCAGTTCGACGCGTCGTGTTTGTGATGAAAGGCGGGGTTGTTTACAAGCACCTGCCGCGTGGTCATTGATTCGGGTGATACCACGTGCTCAACCTCTCGCACGGAAGGGTGATGACTTTCGTGATGCTAAAACACACGGCAAAGCCGAAAAGCCTGAACGAGATCGTCATTCGATTTTTCTCCGGGGGTGATAGAAACCGACTTCGCGGCCAGCATAACCAAACGGGGCGGAGACAAACAACGGGGAGCCCTGCCTGATTTGCTGGCAGTATCCTGCCATTCGGCATTCCTGGTCAGCTCGCGGGATCGACCTTCTTCATCAGCTCGTAAAGTTTTCGCGTGGTGTTGAGGTTTCGTACCGTCATGTCCTGAAAGATTTTGCGACTCGAGAGTTTCACCATGCTGGTCTGGTTGAGTTGGCTGGCCTGGGCCGCCCACAGGAGAGTGCCCGGACGATACTCGAGTGCTTCGGTTTCGGGTCTGATGGGCATCTCATCGAGGATCTTCTCGGAGTCGATGGTGTGACGCAGGAACATTACGTTGTACTTGTAACTGCTATCGCCGGTCCAGGTCGAGGGCAGGCTCTTGACCAGCGCTGCCATCTCGGAAAGACTGCGCACCACGACTTTCCCGTCGAGTTGAAAGTCTTTCGCGAGGACCGTTTCGACCTTCTTTTCTAACTTTCGCGGGTCGACTTCTTTAGTCGTGAAAATGACGTTGCCGCTGTTGATGTAAGTGGACACGTGCGTGAACCCGCTGTTTTCGAAGCTCTCCTTGAGCGCACGCATGTTAATCATATTGTTGCCGCCGACGTTGATGCCGCGCAGCAGCGCTACGAATACGCCGAGACGTGATTGATTGGAGCGAGCGCGCCGGCTTGTTAGGGTAGGTTTTGGCATCTCTCTGTTCTGCGCCGACAGCTACTGAGACTCACTGGCCCACTCAACCGCCGGTTCGACCCATTCTTTCAGCGGGCGATAAAGAAAGCCGTGTTTCAGTCCCGTGTTTACTTCGATCGCGCGATACTCGCGAATCCCCTGAGCGTCCGCGCGAAATCTTTCGCACGAACCGGGCAAATCGCTGCGTTCTGAGATAAACAACACCTTACCGTGAAGATTCACGAGCTTCAAAAGTCCGTCATCAGCGGCGCACGCGGCGATGAAGACAAAGCGGATGTCACGATTGGCGACATAAGTCGAAACGAGCATTGCGATCCACGAACCTTGCGACGCTCCGACGACGGTGATGTGTTGCGGTGGCACGCCCGTCTTGAGTAGTTGTTTGACTTGCGCGGCAACCTTCGCCGCATACGGCTCGATCTCCGAGCTCTGTTTTCGCGCTTCGCTGATGACGACAAATCCGCGCTGCCTGAACGCGTTGAGGATCTGTTCGTATTCATAAACTCCGTACTTCGGACTCGTCGGCCGCATATTGCCCGCGCTGACGATATACCCGCTGATATAAAACAAGTACCGCGCATTCGCGTCAGTCTTCTGCGGCACCTCTCGCAAAACCACATCACTCATCTGCGCCGCGCCCTGCCCGACACACAACAGCCCGAGCACCACCGACGCAAGAACTTTTACCAGATTTTTCATAAACAACTGTTTCGTTGAATTCCAGCTCGGCTAACTCGCTAACATTATAACAGTGTGAACAGTTCGACCTTCGGGCTATAATCCGGGG
>Ga0081539_10001724_pt1 | contig 34973 bp, 30 predicted proteins | sample TabmetS4T2R2_FD_71023 | JGI IMG/M metagenome (GOLD analysis project Ga0081539, IMG submission 71023) | Tabebuia heterophylla rhizosphere microbial communities from the University of Puerto Rico - S4T2R2 | ecosystem: Host-associated > Plants > Roots > Rhizosphere ... | reverse complement strand
GTCAATTTAGTGCGGAATCACCTGGTCAATTTAAGGCGGAATCGGTGGTCAGCTTCCCGCGGAATGTAGTGGTCAATATCAGCGAAATCTCCACACCTTATAGCGTAACGCTCAACCGTACCACCGGTGCTGTTTCGGTAAACATTCCATCGTTTACTCCGCTTGGTTCCGTTGCAGCTCCTGCCGGCACTACCCATTTCAAAATTTCGATTGCAGCAGGTGATATAGATTTTGAAGCAGAAACATTTAATGCAGATAACGCCGAAACTGCATACATAGCATGGAACAATGCATCTGCTGCGGCAATCGATCTTTCATTAAATGTGCCCGCAGCAAGCACACATCCCATCTTCGTTTTACTTGCACTTGAATTCGTGCAGGATGTAAACAATGTAAAATACACATTGAACAACGGTGCATTCAATGCATGCGCCATTGTAAAGGTGGATACACCTTAACGTTTATTTCTTTTCGTACCTCCTCACATTCTTGAGGAGGTACATTTTTAACCAGCATTTTACAAAAGGAGTTTCTATGTATAAAGACCAACATACAACAATGGCGACGGTAGTGGGCACAATATGCGGGCTTTTCAGAATACTGCAATCAGAAGATTTTATAAAAACAATTGTATTAACTGCAGTAAGCGCTTCGGTTAGTTACGGTGTTTCGTTATTGCTGCAAATGATAACGAAAAGAATGAAAAGCAGGGATTGATTTGATACCATTGATGAATCATGAATTAGAGTTCCGTTGTTTTAAAGGCTTCGGAACTTTTTTATTGCATACTTTCAATAAAGATAGAAGCAGATTATGGATGAAAGTGTATGGCAAGTATGCTTACGTACTTAAAAGAATCCTTTATATTCTTGCCGGGGCTTTTATACTACAAAGCTTGTAGCCTATTGAACGGATTTGCCATTACATAACTATTCCTTATGGCAAAAAAAGAAAGCAAGCCTTTTATAAGGAACTGCCAGTTTTGTATCTACTCTCCCTGCTTCAAATGCACTTTGGTGGCTCAAGTCATTGTCGCCCGATACTTTTATAAGATAACTCGCTTTTACTGACGCACTGTTGTTGCCATAATCATAACTGATGCCATCCTTATTTTTGAAATTCGTGTTAGCAACAGTAAGAGAACGAAAACTGTTATTGAAATTGTAGAGGTTTGTAAAGTAAACACCTTTATTGAAAACACTGTCTGCCCCGGTCGCTGATTCTGACAAAGGCTCTACCGATGCCAGCCGTTGGATGTACAGAGGATTAGGAAGATGCCAGCTTTTATTATCACCCCCCGAACTGAGTATTATGCATGGATGCATGCCTTCTATAAATCCTGCCGTATTACTGTTGTTGCTGCCATGATGGTTAGCTTTGAACCCGCACACATGTCCGGCTACAACTGTGTTATCCGGGAATGATGTGGAAACCGGATATTCGCTCCGCAGGTACTCCGTTACCGAAGTTTCCTGGTTGATATAAGTTCCCCCGCTTCCTCCCATATCTCCCCCGATAAAATAACGAAATTGCCCGCATTTAAGAATAAATGCAAGAGTAAAATTATTGGCATTACTTTTCTCAGGGCTTGGGTTTCTTTTTATTTGCCCATTTGCAATAAGCGTATTGCCCCAGCCCGCTATGCATTTCAATTCTACATCATTGTTCCCAACTCTTCCCAAAACAATTTTATGCCCCAAAGACGTTGAAGCTGTCGCATCAAAGCGTATCATTACTTTACTCCTTCCTTTTACAAAAGGTTCCGGCATATGATGCGTAGCTGCTTTGAGAGCCGCCAGCCACGCCAGTGCAATTTTTAAACTGCCTGGTTTGCCGCCCGCTGCTGCACTGTGTCTAAAGTAAGACGATACACGATACCCGCAAGGGTCAATGATGCTATCTGCAGTAATACTGCCATTCTCTATAGCCAATAGTCCTGTGTAATGATCATCGTGATAATGAGTTAATATTATGTAATTAAAATGGTGAGACTCTTCGTCGCTCCCTATCATTTTGCTGATATAGGGCAGTAACATTTTTTCTGCGGAAGATTGTCCGCCATCAATTAATATTTTAGCGGTATATTTTTGTTGCGCAATATCATAAATACCAACTATGGTTGCATCCCCATTTTCTACATTAATCTGATGGATATGCAATTCCTGTTGCGCATGTAAAAACCATACGGATAATTGGGCGATTGTCAAAAGAAAGACCTTTTTCATGGAGGCAGATTTAAGTTTATAACTTCGCTGGTTAAGCTATAATCTGAGTGATGTATAACACAACGGTAGCAATGGCAATTCAACGGGCAGGAGTAGTTAAGTAATGAAACGAGTGGTTATCAAGCGCGAAGTAAGCACTACTAATTCGGGCTCTAATTTTTACAAGAACCTCTTTATGTTTTTTGTAAAACTTAATTATACATCTTGTTCCGTCGTTAAATGCATGACCAATTCTTGCAGGCTGCTTCAAGTCTTAATCGCACTCATGAAAATGCCGGTTTAGAACAAATTAATATCTAACCCCCCTTCTCTCTATTTTTGTCAAAGTTTTTTATTGTTGATGAACTTAATTTGATTAGTTGATGTTTGTATAGTGCTTTCTTAATACTGTTCATTGCTGCATTTGCAAATACTCTGTTTAGAACTATCCATGCACCTATCATTACTAAAAGCCGGTTTATACCTCTAAGCCTTACTGCATTTAATATTAAAGCTTTCACACGATTCTTTACAGGACGCCGGAACTGCTCAATATCATTTTCTGTAATAACCGGCCAATTTGTTCCATTTTTAAATGTTGGTAGAGGGAAGTAATTGTCAGAAGGATGTTCGGAAAAAATGGGAATAATCTGATAGCCGTCTTTTCCCTTATAAAGTTGCGAGTCAACATTTTGGTAGCCTTTGTTGAAAATGGGGTTTGACCTGAGAGCTTCCTCGGGAATTGTAAAATAGTCGCGGAGAAACATTTCACAATTGTGCCTTCCCAAAAAGAAGTCATGTATTCTGAATTCTTTGCTCATAAAACCGCTGAAACCATCAAAGGCACCGCATGCAATTGCTTTATCTCCTGCTATATCTTCTTCTTTTCCCTCGAGATTAGGTCTGCGTCGCGATGGGGCGATAAGAAATTGCCCCGAACGAGAACTGTCCATCGCGTCAGCAAGTTTAGCAGGTTTGGCTCGCATTTGCTCGATCATCGCGCTAAATGTATTGCCCGCAACTTTCAAAAGCTTTTGACTTCTGTCAAATTCTTCGGGTTGTTCACTGGGAAATGGGTCAATCATTAATACTGTACTTTTAAATGTGTTACTATTCTGATACTCCTCCGATTCCTCTCCTGTTATTCTGCATAATATATCTCTTACTTTCTCGAAGGGTTCGTTGTTAATAACACCACCATCTACGTTGAGGGTATCACAATCCTCGCCTTGTACCGGGTTGCGCTCAGTCACCTCTTCACACCAAATAATTTTATTTACATGTGACGCCTTTCTTTTAAGTTCGCGTGATTTTAGACCTATCGGGAAAGCGCCTGTAGCCATTGCCGCGTTCCTTGCAACGTTTGTGTTGATGTTTCTTTTGAAATCAAGATTCATCCAACCGTCTTCTGTTTCGCTATCATCATTTAATTTAAAGCATGCATAATCGTTATGGATAGCCATGTAATATTTACCCGAGTTAACGCCCGTTTTGAAGGCAATGTTATATTTGAATCCCTCAAGGTTAGTAAGTGTGGTAAACACTTTGAAATTTGGATCAAAGTAGGGTGGAACAGGTCGTTGCTCTGTGGCATTAAGCTTTACAGCGCGGTCAGCGATTTCATCAATGAATGATGAATTCAAAAGTGAAATTATTCCATCCTTCTTCATATCATCAACATCAAGCATTTTTGGAAACATATCGGCACCCGTTAAATCAACCCATGAATGGTATAATTTGTTTTCGGGGCGTTCCGCCAATAAATCGGATAATGGTTTCCTTACAGGAAGCTGCTGTTCATTAAGTGCAGCCGCGGTGATAATGCCTGTCATCCCACCCGCAGAAGCTCCGCCAATAACAGGTATAATTACTTTATGAGTGGGTGTGTTGGGCATATTTTCCGTTTTTCTCTTTTCCCATTCGTCTAAAGCTTCCAGAAGATAGTCAATAACACCGGCAGTATAAGCACCGGCAGACACAGCACCTGCCATACACAGCCCGATATAAAAGCTGCTGGTCTGAGTGGAATTGGGGGACATACAAATTATTTTAGAAAGTTGAAAAAATATCAGAACGCATAGCTTGAATTATGCAATCCTGAATTTGGTGTTATTCATTCAGTAGCTTGTATTGAAGGGTAATGCGGTAGTATGCTTACCAAAATAAAAAATTAAAACAAAGAATCAAAATTTTTTTATAGAGTCTTCATGCGTATAGTCTTAATTATACAACCAATACCTCACTCCGCCATGATGAGAACACGCACCTCTTCCCGTTGCAGTGCTTCTTGTTCCATCATTGCATACACAACCAGTTCTTACGTGTTGTGCAGTATTGTTCTTAGTTGGCGGTCGTGGTTTGTAAACAGTTTGCTTTTGAGTTGTATCATTGATACCTGTAGGTGGATGACAAACTTTACACGCTTCATAGCCCTGCGCTATTGCATCTTTTAATTCTATTGCTATTTTACTTTGGCTTAAATACCGGCAATCCCGCTATATGATATTTTGTACCGGTTTTTGTAACATACACTGTTTGTGCAGATGCAATATTCACAGCAAACGCAAAAACAGGAAGCAGTAAAAAGAGAATCCTTTTCATATAAGCGCTTTGGATAAGCTAATAGCAATTGAACACTTTACCAGCGTGTTACTAATCGCATTAAATAGTGGTGGCTTCCGAAAGGGTTTATAGCAGATTATTGAGGAGTATATGCTGACTAATTGATAACAAAATAAAAATTAAAGTGAGAAGGGCAAAATTTTTTTTGAAGGTGATTACAAGATGCGACTTAATTTTTTATAAACAGCTATTGCAAATTCAAAAAAGAAACAGTAGGTTTATAATCGCACCTAAAACCTGCAATATGAAAAAGACGTTTCTTGCTATTCTTTAGTGATTGTTTTTGGTGCCATTTCACCAAACTGTAAGTCAACCTGTAAGGCGCAAAAGATTGTAAAGCTTGTAAAAAATGCAAGTATTGTAAGCACTGCGCAAAAGAAGGTGGTACGTGTGGTGTGTGTAAGAAAAAATAAATCCTATCAATATGAAAAAGTTCATTTGTTTAATTGCAGTAGTAAGCAGCTTGCTATCTTTTAACTTCATTAAATCACAGAAAGATTGTGATGAAGTAAAAAGTGATGCCGACGATGCCTACGATTATCTAAAAAAAGCATACGAGGAAGAAGATTTAAGCGATGCAAAAGATTATTTGCGGCAAGCTCTGGATGCTGTGGATGATGCTGAATCTGCGGCAGGAGATGATGAATGCGATTGCGATGATGCAGCGAGCGCAGCAAGCGATACCTACGACTATGCCCATAAAGCATACACTGCAGATAAATTGAGTGACCTTCATTATTATGCTAAACAAGGCATGGATGCTACAGACGATATTACAAGTTTAGCAGAAGATTGCGAAGATGATGATCAGTTAAATGAAAATCGCAACGTTCGAAGTGTTGTGCAGGAGCATTTTGAACTAAAAGACAGTCTGTGACCGGAATCCAAATACCATTTTCATTCCGACCTGGAATTTTTTTCTCTGTTACGCAGGCATCAATTTCCTCATTCAAGAATTATCAATATCATTTGCGATTTTAAAAAACTATTTCTATTTTGTATCAATTTTTTACCTGCGAACTACACCTATTTTTTTTTCAGCAAATAATCTCTTTTGGTTAAGCAATAGTTTCGTACTTGGTAAAAACACCGGATAAAATGGGTGTTTTTACGCTTGCAAAAAATATCCAGTAAGATATTTTAGTACTTTCTTTCCCGAGAGTGCATGAGAAGCAGCGATACAAACCTTTTGTAACAGTTTATTAAGTATTTTAATTCTTATTATTAAATGTCAACTGAAATGGAAAAACCCTTGTTCCTCTTCCCGATTGTCTTATTGATTTCATTTTGGGTAAATGGTCAAAATGCTTATTTAAGCGATAAAAATTTGAACTTTTTAGTAAACAAAAAGTTTAGTGGGCTCGTTACCGGTACATCCTCAAGTACCCTTGTTTCTAATTATGCATCTTTTGATCCTGTTGCCGGCTCCTTTACTTTCAAAGGCTCACTCCCCATGCAAAGAGATACCGATAAGGCTGCATTTTCCTTCCTCACTTTTCGTATCGAAGGTGACCTAATATCTAACAGCTATGCGGCTCTGTTTCAAAATTCGGCATTAAATACAAACGCATTAATTGACGCTCAATATCACTTCAGATTGAACCGCTCATTTAAACGGGAGAATCATTTAAGTACTGATGAAGCCGAACTTGAACTAAAACGACAAATGTTGCTTTCTAATGCAACCTTTAAATTATCAAAGGCACAAAATATCATTTCAAGCTTAACTGAAGATAGAGATTTAACCCAGATTAAATTACGGCTTGTAACAACCGATTTAAACAGAAAGAGAGATTCCATAGCCTGTCTTCAAAATCATTTAGCTTTCGAAGTTCACAACAATAATGAAGAAAACATAAAAACCCTGTCAGATAGTTTGACTTCTCTTTTAAAACGAGCTAATGATGCAATAGAAGACAGCGCACTAAAAAGGAGAAAAATTGATTCGCTTAATTACTTAATTACTAAACCAAGTGATGCTATTTTGATTGAATCAAACAAGATAACCGATGAATATCAACAAAAATTGCGTGCCCTAAATGATAGTGCTACTTTAACGGGTCTTCGCTTTGGTTGGTTTACTATTATCAGCGGCGCATCCAAAAAGAAATACTACACTTTTGACGCAGGCGCTCCGTTTGAAACACAAATACAGAAGAAGGAATTGAGCGCTTTTAAAGTTGGTCTTGCATGGAACTATTATTCGGAGAAATCATTTCCTAAAAGGATTTTTTTTATGAATTTAGGAGTTGTTAGATATAGGGATAACAATACGGCTTTATTAAGTACTCAAGACGTAACTGAAGAAAAGGTAGTGATAAACTCCGGAGGGGATACAACAAGAAAAGTCTCTAAAACATATAAGGCTTATACCGATTCAATAGCAGAGTTTCAAGTGTGGGATTTTTTCGCCAACTTTTATTTCTTGCGTTCCTTAAAAAATTCTGCGTTTCATGTGTTTCCATCTTTTGATGTTTATGATAAAGGGAAGAGTCTATTGAATATAGGAGCAGGCTATCTTATTTCATTTAAAAACCAAAAGAAAGATAATCCCATAATTAACGCTGAGGGTTATGTTCAATTTAATGATCTCTTTAATCACCTTGAAGGGAAAGCGCCTTTTTGGAATCGCAATGAAATAGGTGTTCGCTTTACGATTCCTTTCTATTTTTTTAATTAATCAATCATAATTATTATGAGAAAAAAGACTAAATCAAAAAAAAGTAAACCGCAAAAGAACAAAACAGTAAAGAAGTCCTCGCTTCAGAAAGAAAAGGACGAGCGTGAAATGAATTTGGTGAATCCGGAAGGACTGCAAAAACTATTTAAGCCTGTGTGCTTGACTGAAGACAAAACATTGGGAGATTGTATGTCTCATGATGCTGCAATGAAAATTGCTTTAGAACATCAAAAGCAAACACTTCATTCTGTTGATGCCGAGACTTGTTAGATCCAATTTTTATTTCATTATAGCAATCCGAAATCATTTTTCACTGAAGGCGACTGGCGAAATGTTTTAGTGTAATAATAATACTTAATAAAAAAGGTACAGGATTGTTACAATTTTATTAAAGGGATTTTAAAACGGTGCTTCACAAGTGATGTTGTGGTTATCCCCAGAAAAAAGAAAGATGGACTAAATCGCTTACTCCAAGGCAGTTATACAAAACTGTTGCTTAAAAATGCATTGCAATTTTACAATGCAAAAATGCGTGGCGATTTTGCAACATAATTTGTATCTTTGCATCAGAAACGTCTTTTCAAAGTTTCATAAACCCACACCTTGTGGAGGATGCCAGTATTGGCACGGTGCTTTGAAGAGGCGTTTTTATTTTGTTATAAAAGGAGATGCTTTGGCAAGAGCAAATTTTTCGTTTTCATGATACAACTTTCCCGCTCCTTCATTTTCATATACATCAAATATTTTATCGTAACGATGTTCCAGTGCCGTAAAATATCTCCTTTCTCCTTTTAAAATATAACGCTGCAAAGCCCAAAGCATATAATCTACTACGCTCATTTCAGGAAAATCCACGCTGCGTACAATGGAACAAGAAAAATTAATATTATTACTTTCTTTGGCTGCCGTTTGCAGCGCTTTTTCAAATGCGGACGAAAAACGCTGTACGGTATTACTTTGTCGTTGACTAAGGTAAAGATGATAACTGCAATTTGAATCAAAGGAAACCAGTTCAAGTAGTTTATGAATCAGGTCAAAATAAAACTCCGTTGCATTTCCATTGTGCTTGTTTATAAAAATTTCAGGTATTTTTCTTCCAATAACAACACTTGCTTTAAAGCCACTATATTGGCGTAAAAATTCAACCATTTTAAGATTTATATCAGAATGATCATTTCTTGCATGAAGATGCCAGCCGGGTTGTGCGACAGAATAAATGGAATTCAATAATGGATCATCTAATATTTGCCTTTGAAATTCTAAAACATCATTTCGTAATTTAATTCTGTCATCTGTAACCGCCATTCCCAAACATATAATTGGAACGAAATCCGGATCAATCCAAAGTGGTCGTTTTCTTTTTGCATAAAATTGCGGGCTTCCTGTTTCATCAATAAAAAATATACTTACGCATGCGGCACTAATTGCTGAGGAATAAAAGGTTTCGGCAAGAATACTGAAACCTTTTTTCATCCTCAAACATTTTACTCCCAACACAAAAACTTTTGCTCCCGATTACAAAAGTTTCTCATCCCTCAATGCACAATTTTTGAAGCAGGTTTTGCAAAGACTTTTTAATCTACTCAAGTAAGAGTATATTGAAGTGTTCGAAAAGAGGCTTTCTAAAAATTAGCGCATGATACGAGCATCAACAAAAGACAAAAGTTTAGTAGCAGATATTCTTACAGCTTCATTCGATGATAATAAAAGCGTGAATTATATTATAAAGCAGGATGCAAAAAGAATACAACGAATAAAAGCGTTGATGGAATATTCATTTCGGGTGTGTAATATGTTTGGTGATGTTTTTCTTTCCAATGATGTGAAAGCTTGTGCATTAATTCTAATGCCCGAAAAGAAGAAAACAAATCTAAACTCAATCTTATTGGACATTAAGCTAATTGTTTCATGTATTGGAATTTCCAATATAAAAAAAGCGATGGACAGAGAATCAAAAATAAATAAGCTTCACCCAAAAGAACTGATGTATTATTTATGGTTTATAGGAGTTGACCCAAAAGAACAAAACAAGGGTATTGGAACTAAACTCCTAACTGATATAATAAATGAAGGCATTTCAAGGAATAGACCCATTTATCTGGAAACATCAACAGTAGAGAATATTCCATGGTATGAAAAGTTTGGTTTCGAAATTTATAACGAGCTCGATCTTGGATATAAATTATTCTTTTTAAAGAAAGAGCTAAATACTTAGAAATCCAATATGCTGATAGAAGGAACAGAAATGCATGTGGTTACTTTTATTTTTGTGTGTATAGAAATTGTGATTTTTTTCTATCTGGGAATTTACAAGCTGGCAAGACCCGATGATAAAACTGCTACGTTAAACATTATACTTATTTTTTTATTGCTCGCCTATAACATAACGGGCGGTTTATTGCCCGATCCGAATTTACCGGGTTCATATTTCATTCAGGAGGTAATCGCCTACTCAACGGGATTTATAGTGCCTTGTTATTTTCCTTTTTATGTATATAAAGCTTTTGGCTTAGAGAAAATGCGGTTTCATGCTTACAAAGGAGTCTATTTGTGTTTAGTATTCCCTTATCTTCTTTTCGTTACTGCATTTGCTGCCTCCAGTAATTTAGCAAGTGCAAAAAACTTACTTGTACTGCCTGTTGCCTACGCGGGATGGGTAATTTTTTCTCTTTATAAAGCTATTCGACATAAATACAGAAATGACTTCAGCAGTAAAGAGTCTAAAGAGGAAATAACCGTTTTATTTTTAAGCTTGACTCCGTGGATTGGCTTACCAATTATTGCTTATTTTGATTTAAGTCAGGCAATTGAAGCTGTGGTTACCAATTCAGGCTTTTTACTGTTGCTTGCATTACAAGTAAAGAATCATATAAAGCAATTTAGAATAGAGCATCAGAGGCTAATTCAATCGGAACAAAAGCTGTTGAGCTGGAATACGAGCTTACAAAGAGAAGTGGATAAAAGAACAAAAGAGTTAGAACGAATCAATGAACAAAAAACAAACACATTTGTAAATCTCGCTCATGAAACAAAAACTCCGCTTACACTCATAAAAAATTATCTGGAAGAATACATCAATAGCAGAGGCGGTTCTGAAGAATTAGCAATCGTCAAACGAAGCATTGATAAACTCTCTAACGACATACTGAACTTGTTTGACCTCGAAAGATTTAACAAAGGTCTTGCCGTTTACAACAATGATCTTATTTCCAATTTCAGTGAAATCATAAAAGATAATTTGGTTTTGTTTAAACAATATGCGAATAAAAAAGGCATCGAATTAAAGCAAAACATACAACAAAACCTTCTCATAAAAGCTGATCCCTTAGCAGTTAACCGTATTGTGAATAACCTTATTGAAAATGCTATAAAATTTTCTAATGACGGAGTAATTGAAGTATCGCTTGAGAGTCGAGATGGAAAAACAATCTTTTCAGTTAAAGATTATGGCACCGGTATTCCACCTGAACTCCATAAGACAGTGTTCGAACCTTATTATCAAATAACGCGTAATAAAAAAAGCGTTCAGGGAATGGGGCTTGGTTTGCCAATTGTGAAAAAAGTCGTCGAAAGCTTGCAGGGAGAAATAAAAATAGAGAGCAATTCTAAAGAATCTAAGGGAACAACTGTGATGGTAATGCTGAATAAACACAGCTTATCACAAAACGACATTATTGCTGCCACTCCGACTAATGACAGTGTTTTCGCACCCTTTACAGAAGATCTAAACGTCGAGGAAACCGTGTTTGATGAAAATAAGGAAACAATATTAATTGTAGAAGACAATGTTGCAATGGTCAATTATCTTCTGAAAAAATTAAAACATAAGTATAATGTTTACGCCGCTTTAAATGGCAATGAAGCGCTGAAGAAAATGAAAACTTTTCGAGTAAAGCCTGACATCATTATCAGTGACGTAATGATGGATAAAATGAATGGTTACGCTTTCGCTAAGATTATTTCCAACGATCCTGTTTACAATCATATTCCAATTGTGTTTCTCTCTGCCAAATCCTCTAAAGTTGACAGGTTACGAGGCTTAAAGCTTGGAGCTATTGATTTCGTTCAGAAGCCATTTTCTATTCAGGAATTAACTCAAAAAATTGAATCCATTTTAGCAAGTATTCAGAAGCAAAGGAAAGCAATGTTACAAACTGCATTGAATGCTGTAAGTATTGTCGAAAATTTAAATGTTGAACATGCTTCAGATAATTTTCTTCAAAACTGCGACTTTTATCATTTAACATCAAGAGAAAAAGATATAGCAAAACTTATCCGCGAAGGACACACCTACAAAGAGATTGGAGAAACCTTGTTCATTGCAGAACGAACCGTCACAAAACATGCTCAAAACATTTTTGAAAAAGTGGGTGCGTCGAATAAGATAGAATTGATTAATAAACTTGAAGGATAACTGAAAGAGAACTTCTACAATTGTTTATTCAAAATATTAATCCATCGAAAAAGCATGTCCTTAACGGCGCTTATTGTGCCTCTGTCGGGGTTGTGATATTTTGTTTCCAAACTTCCAAATGCTATACTTTCTGTTTGCAAAGTCGTAAACATTTTAACTACGATGCGCAGCAAAGGAGCCACAACACGATTGGTAATAATTTTATCCATAACCATAAGTCTTATTAACAAAGCCAACTTCGCCACTGAAAGTGATGTGTGAATTTTGCCGTCTGATTCAATTTGTTTTTTTTCAACAGTTTGAAACGATGAATTGCGCTCAAGAAATTTTATTTCTTCTTCAAACCAATTATTCGACTGTTCTTTTAAAGAGGGCACCGAGCTGCAGTAACAGCAATTTAGCTTTGTTCTTAATTGATTAATGTTCTTTTGCTCAAAACGCAAGGCAGCAATCTTTTCAACTTTTGTTTCAAAGTTTTCGGTTTCTGTTGCCCATTTCTTGCAGAGGTAAGTAACGTAATCATCATTATTAAAGTTAAAGTAAAACAGTACTTCTCTTATACGTATTTCTGAATCTAACGTCGAGCAATGCAATAATTCATTCGTCAAATCTTCATGATAAGCTAATTCACAATATGTAGCTCCTGCAACATTTTCAGTCCGGAATTTATTAAAGTTGTTAAGCAGAATATTTATTAATTCGTTGTCAACTGTGTTGTGTAATTCAAGTCTTTCCTTCAATACTTCTGATTTGTCGCTTAACTGTTCAATAAAAGAGTCAAAGTAATCAGCAGGGACTTTTTCATTTCGGTTAAAATAATTATCAAAAAAGTTTTCGATAAAATCTAAACTGTCTTTTAACTGTGCATTTATTACATTACACACCTGCATTATTTCATCAGTGATACTTTCTCGTTGCCTATACGCGTATAACTGATTCATCATTCGAATAAGAATAGTTTGATGGAATTGGATATATTGCCGTTTATCCATTCCATTGCCTCTATTCACAATATATTCGATCAGGAAATCCTTTACTCGTTCGCGTTCTTCTTCTGATTGATTTATCAGGCTTTGAACGCATTCGTTTGTCAACGTAGCTCCATTAAGATTAATTGGATTTAAAGATGCTATTAGCTTTTCCCACTTACACAAAATCATTGGCATAACATAGGTATTTTTCTTCGTTCACATTCCAAGTGTAACACGAAAGGTGTTACTACAAAATTGCCAATTTATAAGTTGGAATCTATAAGCAAAACATACTATTTAAATACGTAGATGTGAGTATTTGTAGAGTTAAATTTAAAGGATGAGAGCAGGACGCTAATCTTAAGATTTCCTATCTTTTGTCAGTTTTAATTCTTGTAAGCGCGAGAATATTTGCGCAAAAAAGTAAAGCCGTAATACACTCGATATATGTTAATATCTTAATTGAAGAATATTTATTATTTTTTACTCCCCATGACAGATTTGAAAAAGTGTAGTGAAGTTAATAGCATATCAAGGAGAACTTTATTCGCCGGACGTGGGGACTATGAATAAAGTAGGCATATAATCTGATCAATATGGTCCCTTTGGTTTAATGATGTCGCTACATCGCGATCGACGAACTTCATTTGTATCAACAGATGCGATGTGCAATAGAATAAACTTCAAGTAAATCTACAGTTACTTAATTCAATCTTCTTCTCCTTTGTTAATTAATTTATTTACAAAAAACTTTTGTCTTATAAATTACATGAGTTGCATTTGAAATTTCTAAAAAATAGATTCCGTTTACTCCTGCATTTTCTAAATTCACTTCAGTCTTTCCAGAGAAAGTCGTGTAATTTCTTTGATACACTACCTTCCTTCAAAATTGAAGATTGTAAGCCTAACGTTTTTGTATTCATTAGGTGCGTTGATAAAAATTTCACCTGCTGTTGGATAAGGATACACATTCCGTTTGTGTCTTTCGGAAGCGCTAACAGCAGCGGGCTTATTTGCTACAACATACGGTGTGGTACGGGATGATACTGTTATAGTTTCAAGTGTAAGCAATTTCTTTTATGTACCTGTTTTACAATTTTTATATTTAGTCATTTCCTTCGATTTTCGATAAAATCCATAAAGGAACTAATATAAAACCGAGGAGAAGTCTTTCTATTGTCTTCAGCATCTATTAAGTTTGTTTATTTAAATATAATTCGCTTCACTCTTAAAAGGATTAGGAAAATTTACTAATTCTTTAGTCTTATGCATTGAAGCCATGATAGGTTTAATAGTATCACCGATAGACACTCAATTAAAGAAAAGATACAGGATATCTTCTTAATGTAATCACACCTTGCCGTTTCAAAGCAGCGTATAGCTAAGACAGATTTACAAATAGGTTTATCGAAAGATTGTGTGAGAAGAAGCCGAAAAATCAATAGGCGGAAATGCTGGCTTGTTGTACAGGTTAAATTTATCCTCGCAATACAATTATTTTAATTATTCCCTCATAAATCCTTTGCAACCGACGCTTACCTTTAAAAGAGAACTTTTGGTTACGGAAGTTTCTAAAAAGAAGGCATTTGCGATTTTCCTTTTGAATTTTAAAGAAACGATGTTGTCGGTCATTCCAATGGGAGCTTCAAAAGGAGATAATTAGTAGCCGCATGATGGACTTTTTAGGTCTATCTGATCACATCAGACAGACATTGAATATGCACCTTGTCTTATAAGAAAATATAGATCCTGAATGTTACTTAAATTCAATTTCTTTAGTAGGTTATCTTTGTGATTTTTTACTGTGTGAGGGCTTAGATATAAGCGCTCCGCAATCTGTTGATTCTTCGTTATGCCTTCACCGATTAATGCCATAATTTTCTGTTCCTGATTAGTAACGGTCTGGTTTATGGATAAACCAAATTTAGTAGGGGGCTTTATACCATTACCTAAAAACCTATACCCATCTAAAATAAATTTTAAACCTTCCAATATTTCAGAAAATTCTGCATCATCTGATATAATTCCGGATACATTTAAGTTTTCAATTCGCAGCGACTTGAAATAGTTTAATTTTAATTGTATAATTATGTGCGTGGAAGAACTAAATTCTCTTATAATTCTTATTGCTTCAATAAGAGCAGTTTCATTTGTTAGAATTGAAAGAATAGTAAAAAGAGGTTTGATTTGTAAAAGTTGGCCTACTGCTTGATCAAAATCGCCTGTGAAATAAAAAGTGTCCATGGATTTTTTTTCGAGGTAGCTGTTAAGCCGCTCATAATATAAGCTATTTGCACCATAGATTAGTATTTTCTTGTTTTCACAAAAATTTCTCTCAAAAAAAGTGCTGTCAAAAGTGTTCTGGGGTACCATAATAGAAGGGTTTATAAAGAGTAATAATTGCTCACTCGTTAAATAGTTTTCAGTTGTAGTTTTGGTTTAATAAAAACTGTAATCCCTCAACTTCAAGAAGCGTTGTTCCTAAAAGATAATTCAAGTTAAACTCTAATCCGCAAAAGAAAATAGGAAAATGTACTAATTAATCTTAGACGCTCTTTATTACCGTTACCAAATAATTTTTTGAAATTTAGCTACCTTATGCACAATATAAATCCAACCGCTCCGCTTCGGGAAACTCCACATCAAAAGAAATTACTATGCTAACGAGTAGGTGGTGAAGGACATAGAGTTTGATGAGAGTAATATTAAAGCTCTTTTTGCAAACTTCAAAAATTCAAAGTAAATTTTATCATTAAATTTTTAAAATGTACTTGTAACGTCTGTTGCGGTTATTTTAAAATAAATGACTATCCGTGTAAGTCAACCTTACCTCAAACTTCGGGTTCTTTGTGGAATACTTTTGTTGAATTTCGTGGTACAAAAACAGCAGGAGCACAAAGCAACAAAGAAAAAGACAACACAAAGTTCGTAAAGTGGATATATGCGAACAGTCACTTAAATTAAATCTTTTCCCAAGAACCTATAGCCCTTTAATATCATATTTAAACATTCTAAAATTTCATCCGTTTTAGCATTGTCAGAAATAATGCCTGCAACATTGAATCTATCCAAGTCAAGCGATGCTAAGATTTTCAAGGGTAACTGTAAAATAATATGGGTGCCGGGACTATTTTCTCTAACAAATCTTGTTATTCGTATGATATCGTTTTGTTTTTCCGGAAAAGCAAGGATAATAAATAGGGGTTTAAGTTTAATAATTCCATTTACAACGCGCTCAAAATCATCAGTGAAATAATACACTGTAAAAGACTGCTGAGTTAAGTGCCCTTTAAGATTCGTGTAATATTCATACTTGCTGCCGTATATTGCAACAATTTTTTCTTCCGCATATTTTTTACGAAAATAGTTATCTGCGAAAATTTCTGCCATCTTCAAGTAGTTAAGTTTCTCCATCGTGTTTGCCAAGATTCTCTTAATAATTTGTTTATCAGGGAGCGTTGATTTGAAAAAATCAAATGCACATTTTCATGCCGGCGTTTATATAGATTACTTTTCCTGAAGGCTTATAAAACCGCCCGTGCCGGTTAAGAAGTCAGGTATTGCAAATTGAAATGATGGGAGCCTTTTACTTTTTACAAAGGTAACAAGTTTTAGTTTATTGTTCTTAAATGATATGCCAAGAGTGGACTTAATATCCAAATACTAAAGCAATTAATAACATGAGAAAGCTATTTTAGCTCTGCAAGTTTTACTTCAGATCTGATCGAGAATTGTGATTACAAAGTTTCTCTAAATTCACCAGAATGCTTCTTCATTATTTTTTACTGTTATCTGAATGATATTTTAATTTCCAAAAACCCGTTTTGATTATCAAAACTACATTGACAATGTGCAAGATTGTAAACTGTACTCTTAAATAAAATAGGAAGATTTACTATTTACACAGTGAAGCCGAAAAGAATATCTATGTAGGGGAGGTAGATCACAGTTAATGATTAATGACATGTTTCCCTTTTTAAAAGCAAAAAATTCTCACGTCTTTTATTTTTTATGAAGACATTATTTTATCTTGTACTCAACATCAATTCTGTTTAATATGACTAAACCTTATTACACCCTTATCTGCCTGTTGATGGCTACTAATTCAATAGCACAAACGACTTTTCAAAAAAAATATGTAGGTCCGGGAAATTTACACGATGACTATGGAACATCTTGTTTTTATACAAAACAAGGCACCTATTTCATTACAGGTTCTGTAACATCATTTGGCATACCTAAACGTGCTTTTTTCTCCGAAGTTGACAGCAATGGGATTACTTTGATAAATGAAACATACAATGGCTTAGATCTTTATAGAGATTCTATAGCCAGTTCAAATAAGTGCGCTATTCAGATAAAAGAAAAATACTCAAATTATTATGACTATGTAATTGCAGGAGAACGCCAGGCTTCAAACGGCTTATCAGATTTTTACATAACAAAAGTGGATAACGTAAATCACGTACTGTGGGAAAAAAACTTGGGTGGCGACAGTATAGACATAGCAAATAGTGTAATTGCAACTTTTGATAACGAGTACATACTCTCCGGACAAACGAATTCATTCGGTGGAGGCTTATACGATATGTACATGTGCAGTATTGATGAAAACGGAACATTACTGTGGGCAAGAACCGTAGGGGGAAGTGGAAATGATTATGCACTATCTTCAATGCAAACCAAGGATAGCGATCTTGTTTTTGTTGGATATACCAATTCTTTTGGTGAAGGAAATAATGACGTATATATTGTAAAACTCGACAAATACGGTGACATTATTTGGTCAAAAGTTTTAGGAGGAATTGGAAACGATATAGGCACTTCAATAATTGAGGGCAATGATGGGGAATATATTTTATGTGGGTATTCTAATTCGTTTGGTACCGGAAAGTATGATGCATATCTTGCTGCTATTGATACGTCCGGAATTCTGAAATGGACCAAAACTATTAGTAGCTCTGACGATCTATGTCTTAATTCTATCATCCGAACAACCGACAAAGGATATGCGATGGCTGGATATAAAACAAATGCAAGCAATTCTCAAACTGATGCTTTTGTAATAAAAGTTGATAACAATATAAACATTGAGTGGGCTGAAAGTTTTGGCGGTCCCTCGGTTGATTACGTATCAGCCATCACCCAGGGGAAAGATAATGAATACTTGGTGGTGGGTTCATATGCTGACTCCTCTATCGGAGATAAGCACGTGTATATCGCAAAAATTGAATCAAACGGCAGAATTTGTAATGGAACCAATGTTGCCGTTCATACTAATACCGGGGGTAATCTTAATACGCCACTTTCTGTTTCTTCGAGCGGTGGAAAGATATACAACGTTTACAGCGAGATAACCAGCACATACAATTATTATAAGGACATCTGTTCTGAGCTACTGCCACTCAAGCTACTTTTTTTTACTGCTTATCCAACCGGAAAAGTTAATGAGTTGAAATGGCGTACAGAGCAAGAATTTAATTTCAATCATTTTGATATTGAAAGAAGTAACAATGGTAAAGATTTTATGGTGATTGGAAGGCAAATTGCAAGAACTAAAAGCCCTACGCAAACGGATTATTCGTTCGTTGATGAGAAGCCGCTTAATGGTGCTAATTATTATCGTTTGCAAATGGTTGACAACGACGGGAAATATGAATATAGTATCATAAGAAGGATTGTCAATAAAGAAAATACTTTTGATCTAACAATGTTCCCTAACCCTGCAAAAAATATACTTACGCTTAACTTTACGTCCAACAAGCCGGAGAATATTTTTATAGAGGTTTTTGATTTAAATGGCAGAATATTAAAACGTCAGGGCATGATAATACAAATGGGAAGCACTATGCAAAAGTTAAACATATCATCTCTCAAAGGCGGCAGTTATATTATCAAAGTAAAGGCAAGAGATCAACAATTGTTATTAAAATTTGTAAAGCTGTAGAGAACCGGTTCTGCCGATTATGCGGTATCGTATAAAAAATAATTGTCTGCTTTGACAGTGCCGTTACCGGAAATTTGAGCCTGCAATTCATCAGAGACAGTAGCTTTTATTTCTTGCGCAAAAGAGATATTTAAAAATGTAATGAAGAAAAAGAAGGTGAGGATTGATTTCATAAAGTTGTTTTTTGTAAATATATCAAATCGGTTGATTGATCTCGGCTTATTTTTCCGTAAATTATAATTCACATGAATACTAAGAAAGCTTAGACTGCTCACTGCTTTCATCTAGTGATACATTATTAAACATTTCTTCCAAACTTTTGATAATCGTTTCCGGGACCAATTCTAATTCTCTTTCGCTGTGTTCGTCGCTGATCTCTAAAAATTCAAAGTTGTAATCATCTTTCACGGCAAGCTTTGCCTGGTGTTTGTACTTTGCGGGTAACGCCTTATCAAAGTTGGTTTGACCGAGTAAAAATTTTTCGTAGCTTTTGTTTTCAATATGATGTATTAAAACTGTTCTTGTCCAGCCGTATTTTCTGCTCATCTGTATATAGAATTCTCTTTCCAATTTATCTTTGCATTTATCCATTATGCTGATATTATGGCTCCAACTGATTTCTCCAATCAATGATTGGAGTTTCTTGTCCCCATAGTATTCTTTGTAAAACTTCCGCATATACCAGAGGTTTTGTACAGAAAAACCATTGATGCCCGGGAATTCTTTTTGAAGATCATTCGACAAGTTTTCTACTATGGATTTTCCCCCACTCATGTGTTTCTTGTTTTTCCACAATGCTTCTGCCTATCTCCCAATAAAGTTTGATTAAAGTTTTATTTACCTGCTTCATCGCTTCATATTGCGATTGATATACCTTCTCTTTTATCTCTGCTAAAAAAACTTTATAGTCTTTATTGGTTGTTATATCTGCCATAGTTGTAAAAATAGGAATAATCAATTTTGCTTCCTCTGTTTCTTGTTCTAATGCGGGAGCGTTTTATACAATTTGGCTTAGGTGATCACTCTACAGCACTTAAAGAGAGAGTGCTTAACAGCGGTAGTGATACATTCAAAACGGCAATCTTCCATATTTTTATAGCTGAGTTTGATTTAAATGGCAGAATATTAAAACGTGAGGGCATGATAATGCGCAAAAGAGATATTGAAAAAATATAAAAAAGAGCAAGAAGGCAAGAGTTGATTTCATAATTACTGATTTCCCATAATATAATTATGTTTTTGAAAAATAATTAATCATGATAATGAAAATTTTTTGAATACGCCGGGGTCCACAGTGCCAACACGCAAACGCTTAATGTAAGACCCCGGCGAGACTGAAAAACGTCCCATATGCTGCGCACAAAGCTTACATGGAGACGTTGCGGGGAAAGAAAAAAGCCGTTGATAAATAATACCAACGGCAGTATAAATTATACAAGCTGATAAGCATTTCGTTTTAGCAAGGGCACAGGTACGCTTGGGCACATTGCCTTGCTGCATACCTGCGCCAGAATCTCGTTTTTTATTTTTACATACTTAGACCAAAATGGGGGGATAAGAAATGAAGTTGTATGCACGTCTCCGATGCCGCAAAGTCCTTAGCTATGCACAAGCCTGTGGAGAGACTTTGCGGAGAAGGAAGGATTACAGCCAATGTGGCAGAGTGGAAAACTTTTTGAATGCCTGAATTTTGGGGATAAAAAAATATTTTCTTGCTGCAAACCGCCGAGCCGACCGTAGGGGAGGCGAAGGCATAAAAAAAGCCTGCCGATTTTTTGGCAGGCTGTAAAGTTTTTTGATTGGGTGCCACTGAACGGAGGCGGAGGCAGGGAGAAAAAACTTAGTAATTGGTCATAGTGCTTACCTTAAACACATGAAGGCTATCCGAAGTGTCAAGATAGACGTAGTACAATGTTTTAAATTGTGATAATCCAGCCAATAAATACCAAGTTTCTTGCTGTAATTTCCCAATAGTTTTAAATGTTATATTTCTACTTGGGTCTATATCAGACGGTTTTCTCCAAACAAAACCATTATATCTATTAAAATACACTTTACGTTTAGCGTAGTCCTCTCCATTGTATTTAACATTTGTAACAAATGAAAAGCTTGTATCTTCTATTAGCCCGTGATAGAGTTCTGGTTCGGATGGGTCTTTCAGGTCAATGATTTGGCTGCTGTCCTTTAGCTTCATTCTGTAAACCTCAAAGTAATTATCTACTTTATCCCAATTAGGGTTAATTACATAATCTTTGGTTATAGTAACAGTTTTGAAATTAGTACAACTTATGGTACATACAAATAATACGATAACAATAATTACTTTCATTTTGCCTCAATCTTTTGGTATTGCGTCAATAACAGCAGCCGCTAAAGGGTGGGCTTTGTAGAATTCTCCTTTTAAGTTACTAAATGTCTGTTTTGAGTCCTTTGAAATGTCCAAGTAATTATTATCAATTTTCCATTGCTTGTATGTGGCAAGTGAATTTATCATTGCCCTTTGACCTAACAGGGTAAAATCCATTTCGGTAGAATAAGAAGTTCTAACAGGAGTTTCTACACCTTCCACTCCGTCCCACTTAGTAAAAGGAGTATTTTTAGCTACTATTTTATCAATTCTACTTACCATATCTCTATCAGCCTGTACGGTTCGTATATCTTCAATAGGACCAGCATAATTCTTCGGTGCAGCTTTTGCATAATCCATATCATGTCGTTTGGCTATGGCGTCTGCCCAATCTATTGGTTGTTCGTTAAAATCATAATTTATGCTTTTAGGCTTTCCATCATGTGTTATGCTTCCTGGACCTGAATACAAACCGTGAAATTTAAAGTCGGATGCTCCCCCTGTTTGCCTCATTTCCCAACGCTCGTCCGTTCTATTCCCCGCAGCATCATAATCGTAATGTACTATCCCCTTTCCGCCTGGCCCATAAGGCACAGAATTATGAATACCTGCCGTTGTGCCGCCCAATCTCTTAATATCTTTATCGGTCATTTTATAAAATTCAGTTTTTGCAACTGCACCATTAGCGTAATGATGGAAGGAAATATACTCTAATCCCTCTAAGTCTCGACCATCTATTACTCTATTTTCACAAAAAGCATAAGTGCTATTCCATGGATACTTGTGTGCTAATGGGTCAACAGACCAAAAACGACCTGTACGTGGGTCATATTCTCTGTATTTAAATTCATAAGTATTTCCTTCACCTGCTATCTCATTATCCTTTTCTTGATTTTGGAACCCATATCTATACGAACTACTACTATAGGTTCTTCCTGGCATCTCCATACCGCCGGGTGATTAGTCTTACGCAAGTTTTTTGCAGATGCAGTTTTTATTTTACTGCTCACAAAAAATTTTTATCAAAGAGCTTTATTCTTTGCTGCACAAAATAAAAAAATTATTCATGCTGTCATCTTTCTTGTTAAACAAAAAATCCGAAGGTTTTATTCTTCGGATTGTTCTTGTTTCAACTTTGCAAGCTGTATAATTACTTCCTGAACATTGTTGCCTTCTGCAATGATGCAGCCTGCATGTTCTTGTAAAAATTCAGCTTCATCTTCCAGTTGAACTTTGATGATTTTTAATTCATCATTCTGCTTAACGATGTAACATTTCATAACATCTGATTTTAAGTGAGTAAAAATTTTTGCATCACATCACCCCATCACACAAAAACATTTTTCAAAAGAAAAAACAGAAAAAAAAAGAAAGCCTTTTCATCAGCCGCCGCATGTACAAGCCAAAAGGAAACGGAATAAATACGTGGATTACTGCTGATACAAATTCTTGTTGCAGCTTGTGCAGGAACAAAAGATGAGAACATGCACTGCAGTTTTATGCCGTAGTCTTTTGGTTTTTTTTGTGGGCTTTGTGCGGTTGCCCGCCCCACTATCTTTGCTGCCTTTTTTTTCGTTTTAAAAAATTCGGAGCTTCTGTGTTTATGTCGCTCAAAAAATTTATTCTGCTGCTGATGTTTATTCTGTCGCTTGGGTGCGTCGGCAAAGGCACGGCTGCAACACAAAAAATATTTTCTATCAGCCTTGTGAGTGAGCAAATATTTTTTGTGTTGCGCTGCGGTGTTGGCTGCTTAACATAATGTGGTTATAGGATTTTTTTGTGCGTCAGCATGCTTGCATAAGCGTGGGTAAAAAAAATGCGAAGCGAACCTATAACGGCACATTATGTTTAAGCTGCTTCCGGCAATTTTTTTGGCGTGTGTTTTTGTTTGTGCGGTGAGGCAGCTCTTTGCTATTGTTTGCTTTTGTGTGCAGGATCTGTGCGCAATAGCAATGTGCTGCATGTGCGTTGGCTTACAAAAACCATGACAGAAAAAATTGACGGCAACACCGCAGAAGGCTTGTGCAGCGTGGGTTCTGTGCGTCGGCTCAAGCCTAAGCCGTGCCTGTGGGTGGGTCTCGTCGGCACTTAGTTTATCGGATGGTATTTTGTTATTTCTTCAAGCAGGTCATCAAGGTCGTTGATTAAATAACCTTCTGTTGAACTTACATAACGATGCCCTGCCATGTATTGAACTTCTCTTAAGTTGTAATGCTTCAGCCAATGCGTAATTACACTTGCTCTTAATTGTTTTAGCGATGTTACTTTCTTATTCAGCTTGCGAAGCTTCGCCATTAAAACATTCACTGCATTATTAAATCTTTCCGATGAACCCGCACTTACAAAAAATAAATCGGTCTCTTTATTGTTCAGTTGCAATAATTGTTCTCTTACTTTCAGGCTGTATTCCATAATGTTTAAAATTTGCTGTGCTTCTAATTTCAATATCCTTTCATTGCTTCGTCTGCTTCCTGCAATCAAAACTTTTCCTTCTCTTAGTTTAATATCTGTTATTGCAAGTCTTGATAATTCCAAAGTGTTCATGCCCTGATAAACGATAAAGCCTAACATCACTTTATTTCTTTTAGCAACCATTGCACTTTGCTTAAACCAGTTTTGATTTTTGTTTTTGTCATTTGCTTCATCCGGCAATCTGTAATCATGGTAAAGCTTATCGAGCTCGTGACAGTTTAAAATGTTGTACAATGTTTTTCTTTTGATGCCGTGTATGTGCACATGCTCTGCCGGATTTTCTGTAATGATGTTTTGAGTGATTAAAAAATTGAAGTATTGTTTTATACCTCTTAAGTATAAATCTTTGCTGCGGTTCTTAATAGTTGATAAACTTTGAACATAACCCAACACATCGTTGTAAGTAACTGTTTCTATTTCCTCAATATTTTCTTTTTCCATCCATTGTAAAAAACGGTTGGCTTCTGTAATGTGCTGTTCTGTAGTTGATGTGCTGTAACCTTTCTTTAAAAGATAGATTGTAAAATCTTTGTATTGTTCTGCCAACTTATGTTGCAAGCTTCTGCTTACTTCATCCACAACTTTTTTCTTTCTTGTTCTGCTGTCGGCAGTTTTACCAAGATAAATTTTGCGTTTCGTCTTCATGCAAATATTTTTCGGTTGTAAATTTTGGTATGTTGCTGTAACGCTGTGCCGGCATTACTTTTTCTCCATTTTCATTTTCGATTAAGTGTGTATAAACCTGTGTGCTTTCTAAACTGGTGTGTCCTAAAAATCTTGCAATCTTTTCAAGGCTCATTCCGTTTTGTAAAAGATGTGTTGCAATGGAGTGTCTTAACACATGCAGCCTTACATTTTTTGATTGAAGGTTTATATCGTCTGTTCGTTGCTGTAATATTCTTAACCGTAATGCCATGCTTTGGGTTTCCATTCTTCTTCCTCTTTGTGAGATAAAAAAAGATTCTTCTTTCTTATCTTTTGTTATCACCGGTCTCCAATCGTATAAATATTCTTCGATGTGTTTTGCATTGGTTGTATTGAACGGCACCCATCTTTCTTTATATGCTTTTCCTTTTCTTACATGCAGTATTTGTCTGTCTAAATTGATGTCGCTTACATCTAACCAATAACCTTCACTTCTTCTAAGTCCGCAACTGTAAAAAATGCTTAACATGGCTCTGTCTCTTGCATTGAAGGGCTCAAGCTCATTGCCTTCATTGTAACCATACGTTGCTTTGTAGAGCAGTTTTATTTCTTCGGGTGTAAGCACGGTGATTTCTTCGCTGTCCTCTGCTTCCCAGTTGATGTTTAATGATGGCAGTTTTATCTTTCCTGATTGCCTCAAGTATTCTGCGAACTTGTAAATGGCTTGCAGATGTTTGTTTAAACTGCTGTTGCTTAAGCCGCCGCCTTTGAGTTGATTGGTTCTTACTTTTAAATTTTGATAATGCTGTTGTATGTGTTTTACCTGCAATTGTTGTAATGATGTAATGCCTTGCTGTTCTAAGCCGTGTAATAATTCTCTTACATGCACAGGTAACGTAAGCAGGCTGTGTGAGGAGTAACCCAAAACATCTAACCATTCCTTAAAGCTGCTTTCGAGATAAATAAACTGCTGTGATTTGAGTTGTAATTTTTTCATCGCTTACAGTTTTAAAAATGATTGTCTCACTAAGCTGTAATGCTTTGCTGTACTGCGTTTGAGTGCGACAGTAATTTTATTGTCTTACTGATTGCTTACTGACTTAGTATTTTGATAATTGTTTGGCGGGCTTTTGTCTTTGCGGTTTTGGTTGCTTTTCTCTTTCATAATGGGCTTTCCATATTCTTTGCATCACTTCTTCTATCTGCTTTTCAATACTGTCCTGTAAAGCCTTGTAATCTCTTGCAGAAGTAATTTTATAACTGTAGCCTGTGCGGTGTTTGTTGCCGCCTGTTATTTGCAAAAGTCCAAAGTCGGTGAGCTCCTGTAAATACCTGCTCAATGTTCTTGGATGAATGCGGTTTTCTTTTCTTATATCGCTTCCGTAAAATCCCGGTGCATTTTTCTTTGTTGCATTATCTTGATTGCCGCCCTTCGCTTCAATTTCATTTTTTCTTTTTGTTGCCCACTGTTTCAGCCATTCATAAAAATCTCTTGCTGCTGCGCTTAGTTCATCACTCTTTCTAAACAACACTTCTTTTAAAAGTCTGAATGCTGCTTCAATATCTTTTGGATGCACTTCAATGTATGTTTCCTTTGTTGCTTCGTCTCTTTTATGTTCTCTTTGATATTGATGATAAAAAGTGATGGCTTCAATAAAACCAAGCAATAAAGGAAGTGAACGTCTTGGCTTGAACATTTCTTTTGGTAAATCAATCAGCACGGCATAAGGGTTTACAATCATTACAGGCTCTAACACTCTTTGCATGTTCTGCAGTTTTTCCTGCAACATTTTTTCTTTTTGCTTATTCACCAGCTTTGCCCTTAGCTGCTTTTGATACTGCATTACTCTTTCGTCCTGTTCTTTGCTGTCATCGAGATAAATTAAAATGGCTCTGTTTGCATTGTCCTCATATACTTTTTCTCTTGTGGTGCAACCAATCACGCTTACAGGTCCTTCCACAATTAACGTAACTGTTCTTAGCTGCCCGTCTTTTTCTTTTTGTGTAACTGTTTTGCTGATACGTTTTTTGCTTTGCAGTTCCCGCATAGGGAACATCACCGCTTGTGCTCCGTCCAAGTCCTCAATCAAAAAAACTGTTCCTTTTATTTCTTCTCTTTTGAAGTAGTAAAAACTGTTTCCGCTAAACTGTGTATGCTCTCTTTTATCTTCATCGGGTATGCACATGCCTACTTTTTCCATCAGATAACTTTTGCCTGTGCCGCTTCTTGCAAGACAGATTAAGCTAAGCGGGTCTTGTGTTTTACGGCTCGTCATTACATACCATACGATTTGCAAATTATCTTCTTCACCCTGTATGCCTGTTGCCTGTAAATCTTCTAAAGTTTGCTGTATCAAATTTTCACGCTGTAAATTTTCTATCGCCGTTTGCCGTTCTGCTTCACTCAATTTTTTGATGTTGGTTTCTTCTGTTTGTATAAGCTTTAGTTGTTGCAATCTGTATTGTTCCAAAAGTGTTGTTACATCGCTGATGCAGGCGGCTATCACCGTTGTTCCGATTTCTAATTTCTCTGCACACTTGCGGATAAATTTTTCGAGTTGTGTATCGTTGTATAAATCAAGATTGTGCCGTACCGGTGGTCTCGGGTTTTGTTTGATTTCTATTTTTAGTGTTACTCTCAACCTGTCCAATCCTTCCAGTTTCACGCCGCCCATGATGGTTATTTGTAACAGTTCGTTGGAGTATTCTATTTGCTGCGGGTCTATAACGCTTAAATGTGCCGCCATGTGGAAAAATATTTTACTAAGCCGATTTGGTTACAAACTTACACTATTGGCTTAAAATGCAAAATCTTTTTTGCTTAGTTTTATCCACACTAATGCACAATCAGCTTCTTGATGCTGTATTTTTATGGCTGTATTTGATTTTTTACAGGCTAATACCTGCACTTATGGCAAATAAATTTGGGGATAACGTAAAGAAGATAAGAGTTGAAAAAAATATCTCGCAACAGGAGCTTGCCGATATGATTGGCATACACTCCACCCATGTAAGCCGTTATGAACGCAACCTTGCTTTGCCTTCTATTGAGATTGCAAAGAAAATGGCAGAAGCTTTAAACGTTACGGTTGATACACTCATTTATGGAACGCAGGATGAGAAAGCAAAGAATAATTTAAAAGATGCTGACCTGCTCAATATGTTTACTAAAGTGCAGGCTCTTGATAAAACTGATTTAACCACCGTTAAGAACCTGCTCAAGGCTTTTATATTCCAGAAAGAAACTCAACAACGTTTAGCACAATAAAAAAGTCGCTGTGAGTTCAACGGCTTCCAAATAAAATTCACCGGTTATATTTTTCCTTCATTAATCCATTTTGAGTTTCATATTCAATTATCAACAGTTTGTTAGTTATAGTGTCAATTCTAATGCGACTTAAAATCATAGGTTCATCAAAAATCTTTTTAGGAAAATCACAGTATTCTTTCTGATTTCTTTTTACATCATACAATATCATTTTATCTTTTGGAGACGGCGCACCCGTTTCGCAATAAAGCAATAACTCTTTTTCTTCATCTGCACCAATCCATGCAGCACCATCTTTTAAAATGTTTAGACCATTGTCTTTTTTTATCAATTCGATATAATTAGGATTTCCTGAACCAAATGAGTGAGCTAAAACAAAATACTCTGTAAAGTCTGCTGCTTTATATCCTAAATTCTGATAAGGTAAACCTCTTGAGCAAGAGGCAATTTCTTTTATTATTTTATTCTTTTTAAGATAAAGACGCTCTGTACTATCATCCACGCCGAATGAAATAGTATAACCACCTTTCAAAATTGTATCATAGCTATATGTTTCCAATGATGTATCGCTTTTTGAATAAAATGATTTGGTTGTATCATTCCGTGATGTGTCATTGTAATTTGATTGATTTTTCTTCTCGTTTGCAATGTTAGAGCAAGAGAAAAAAGATATCAGAAACATTAGTAATAAAAAAAATCTGCTCATAAAAAATAGTTTATCTATTTGGTGCCCAGAAAATGGATAATCCTGCTACTGCTGTTGCTTTAAGTTTTATCTGCCCTTGATTTGGTCCTTGCAAAGCAGGGAAATTAAAACTTCTTATACCTCTACTATTTAATGAATTAAAATCGAATGTATAAGTGTAAAAAAAGCCAGCAGAGTTTGGAGCATAACCACCAGTACTTACTGTGCTTTGTAAAGGATAATGCCAATATTGATTGTCATTGAATACTGAATGTGGTAAAGAATAACTTCTGCCACCATATCTTACAGAATTACCGTATTTAGCTTTGTTGGCATTTAAATATTGTACGTATAGCTCCTCACCCATTGCTACTCCTTCCTCTCTTAGTTTCTGATGAACTCCATAAGGTCCATTAAGTCCCCAAGCCAGAAAATCCGTTCCATCCCATCTAATAGCTCCATGAGTGGGGTCAGCAGCACCACTTAAGGCATGAATAAGCCCTGCCCGGGCATAATTAGCAGGATTACTATTATTATCATCAGCTAACGGAGTTTTTCCACTTGAAGGCACTGAGGAAAAAGTAGTAGATAGTAAATCCGCAACACCAACATTTCGATTATTAGCTTCGTTCACTGAAGCATGGGCAATATAAAGAAGCTCGGTTCGGTCCCCTGTAGTACTTTCTTGTCTAACAATGTTTGCTGCTTTTTGAAAATCTGCATGAGAGATATTTAAATCAACGACGCCGTTATAAATTGTGTAATTATCGGTTTGCGTAACGCTGGTTGCTAACCTAACACCGTTTGCTGTTTTATCATCTAATTTATTACCATTTGCATCTGTTGTTCTATGCCCCAAAAGTGTTCCCCCAGATGAATAATAATATTCTAAACCATCTAAATCAATACCGGAGATTGGGCAATTCATTGCAAAAGCGTAAGGGCTCCATCCCGGATACTTACTTGTTAAAGGGTCAACACTTATAAACCTATCACCAAGCCTGTCATATTCTCTCATGCCATAATCCTGATATCCAATTTCAGCTTCAGTATCATCTTCTTTGCCATTAAATGAGTAACGATATTTTGAAGAAGATGAAGCAGTAAATTGCCTCCCAGGCATGAGCATACCGCCGGGTGATTAGTCTTACGCAAGTTTTTTGCAGATGCAGTTTTTATTTTACTGCTCACAAAAAATTTTTATCAAAGAGCTTTATTCTTTGCTGCACAAAATAAAAAAATTATTCATGCTGTCATCTTTCTTGTTAAACAAAAAATCCGAAGGTTTTATTCTTCGGATTGTTCTTGTTTCAACTTTGCAAGCTGTATAATTACTTCCTGAACATTGTTGCCTTCTGCAATGATGCAGCCTGCATGTTCTTGTAAAAATTCAGCTTCATCTTCCAGTTGAACTTTGATGATTTTTAATTCATCATTCTGCTTAACGATGTAACATTTCATAACATCTGATTTTAAGTGAGTAAAAATTTTTGCATCACATCACCCCATCACACAAAAACATTTTTCAAAAGAAAAAACAGAAAAAAAAAGAAAGCCTTTTCATCAGCCGCCGCATGTACAAGCCAAAAGGAAACGGAATAAATACGTGGATTACTGCTGATACAAATTCTTGTTGCAGCTTGTGCAGGAACTAATGTTGAGCACATGCACTGCAGTTTTATGCCGTAGTCTTTTGGCTGCCTGGCTTTAGTCTTTGTTTGGCTTTATTCATTGCTGATGCGGCGGCTAACTTTGCGGCATTTTTTTTCGTTGTAAAAATTTTTACTGCTTATTCATCATCATTGCTGACGAAGGAAAGCAAATAAAAAAGTTCCTGCATGTTCTTCACATCATAGCTATAACTAAAAGATGATAGTAGCACAAGCGCCACCGCTGCGACATGTTTTTTGCGGGGCTGCTGTGAGAATTGCATTTTTTTATCAGCCCTGTGCCGTCGGCAAAAATGCAATGGAGCAGCAGCACATGCGTGGCAAATTTTTTTGTGGTCAGCATGCGAAGCATAAGTGTTGGCTTCACAAAAAAATTTACTCATAGCTTCTGTGGCAGCGACGCAAAAAACCAAGCAGGTGGCGCACCGAAGCAGGCGGACGGCGGTTTTTGCAGCGTCAGCATGTTTACATAAGCGTTGGGCAAAAACCGTCCGCATGCCGCCGTAGCGAGGACAATCAACAGGCAGGCGGGGGATTTTTTGCTGCCCGCTGATTTGTGCAAAGGCTTTGTGTGGCGGGGCTGCAAAAAAGACCAAGCAGCCTGCCCGAGAAAAACAAGCGATAACACAAATTGTGTGACAAACTGCGTAGCGTAGCGAAGCACCCGAAGGGCAAAGCAGCTAATGCAATACTTTTTTATTCATCAGATACATTGCATTTGCTGCTTTGGTTTGGCACATCAATTTGTGGAGCGCAGTTTTTTGAGACCGCTTTACCTCTTTGGCTTTATTCTGTTGTTCAATGTTTAGTTATATCGCTTGGCTTTATCCGAAGTTCGCTTGCAGCGTGGGTTTGGTGCGTTGGGGTTATATTTTTCTATATTTCTTTTTAGGATTTCTTTTATGATGATAGATTGCTGATACAATAATTAATTGCTCATCTTCTTCTATAGTGTAGATTATTGTAAAAGGATATTTCTTTAAGCCTAATTCATAATAATTTTTGTAGGCATTGCGCCAACGGGTTGGATTATCACATATTAATTGTAACGCATTATCAATTGCCGCTACAAAATTATCTGCCGCCTGCAAACTTCTTTCCATATACCACTGCAAAGACGATTCGTAGTCTTCCTGTGCATACTCATGAAGAATATAGCGGTAACTCATTTTTTTCTTCCCGCTTTTAAAATCTTCTGTATTCTTTTTTTGCTTTGCTCTGCTGTAATCATTTTTGCTTTTCCACTTTTATAATCAGCATAACGTCTGTCAAGCTCTGCTTTAAATTCATCTGTATATTCAACCGCTTTTTCTTTTATTTCTTCTTCCATCATGGTGTAGATAGCCTTTATCTTTTTATCTTCTGCCACTTCAAGATAACTATGTAATTGTTGGCGTATGGCTGTTGTATTCATAACAATTTTCATTTGCAACAAATTTACTTTTAAAATCTCACTGTCCAAACGCATGACTTCGCTAAAGCTTCGTCAGCCGAAGGGATGATGTTTGCTTAATGCTTGTGTAAGGCTTTCGAGTTCCTGCACTTTATATTTTTCCGTGCTGTCAATCCATTTATGTCCTATCATGTATTGCACTTGTCTTTTGTTGTGTTGACGTAACCAGTGAAGTATTACGCTGCTTCTGATGTGCAAAGCATTTTTGATTTTTGGATTGATGCCTTTTAATTCTTCCGTAAGTAAACCAACTATGTTGTGCATATTGCCGCTAAATAAAAAATCTGTTGCTTTATCTCTTGTATGATATATGTAATGATGCAATGGTAAAATTTGTTGTGTGTGCAATCTTAGTTCTCTGCTGTTGCTTCTTGATGTTGAGGGTATGTAAATAATTCCTTCGTTTAAATTGATATGATTTACTTCTAACCTTTGCAACTCACCGCTGTGCAACCCTTGCCACACAAGCATTCCAACGATAACCGTATTTCTTTCATGCGCCAAGTTTGTTTTATGCTGATGCAAACTTTCTTTCTTTAGTGATTTGTAAGTATTGTAAAGCATTTCAAGTTCATCATATTTTAAAGGCTGTTCAATTACTGTTTTTGCTTTGCCTTTTATGCGTAAAGTCTTTGCAGGGTTTTTTGTAACGATATTTTCTTTCTTTAAAAACTCATAATACTTGCTGATGCTGCCAAGTCTTATGTTGATGGTTTGCACTGAAAGATTTTTTTGCTGTTCATGCTGCACATAATTTAATAAATCATTGTAGTGTATGTTCTCCGCTTCATATAATCCGTTTGCTTCTATCCATTCAAAAAAGTAACCGATGTTTTGAAGAAAACCGTTTACAGTGCTTGGGCTGTATCTTTTTTCTTGCAAATAACTTTTAAACTGTTCTGTCATGTTGCCATTGATTTACGATATGAGTATAGATTTGTGTTGATGCTAAACTTGCGTGTCCTAAAAATTTTGCTATCTCCTCTATGTCCATGCCGCTTTGCAAAAGATGTGTTGCAATCGAGTGCCGCAATCCGTGCAGTGTAACATTTTTATTTATCTCCGCTCTTTGTTTCATAAAAGATAAACGCTGATAAAATGCCTGCATTCTCTCGCCATAGATGTTGATAAAAAATGCTTCATCATTTGCATGTTTCTTTTTAGGAAGTGGTTTACCCCATCGCATGCTTTGCCATTGTTCGCAAGTGTTATGATGATATAAAAACCATTCTCTGCCTTCCTGTAAATAACTTTTGATATCTTCTGCATGTTTGTTTGCAACCGGTACATAACGCTGCTTGTTGCCTTTACCTTTTCGCACAAACAATAATCTTTGCTGCAGGTCTATATCTGTTATGTTAAAGTTGATACCTTCTGTTCTTCTTAATCCGCAACCATAAAAAATAGCAATGATTGCTCTGTCTCTTTGTCCCATTGCAAGTGTGTTTTCTCGGTGTGGTAAAAATGTTGCTTCGTATAATTGTTTTATTTCTTCAACGGTGAGTATCGCTCTTTCTTCTACTTCGTTGTATTCTCTTTCCGGTGATGCATCGAGTATGTATTTACCTGTGCTGTTTAAATATTTTGCAAACGCATTTACGGCATTGATGCTTTTGTTGATGTAGCTGCTGCTTAATGCTCCGCTGTGTGTAATATTTTTTCTGCGTTTGATGTAAGTAATAAAATCATTGATGTGGTTAAGGTCAACCTGTGTAATATGTTCAATGTTTTGTTGCTCTAAATAATAAAGCATTTCTTTTATGTGTACCGGATAACTTTGCACGGTTGGATTTGCATAACCAAGTATCTGTAAATATTCTTTGTAAGATTTTTCTAAGTATTGATAGTGGGATGATTGAAGTTGAAGGGATTTCATGAGGGTAGCTTTGTTTTGGTAATTTCAATGAACTGCTTGCTGTAATCCTTATCTGCACTGTATTTGAACGGTTCACTATGGCAATGAACCGCTTTGAACCGTTGAACCGCTTGCGGTTATTTTTTCTTCTTACTTTCTTGCGCTTTCAGCTTGTTTAATACTTCATCTAGTGCAGTGTTGATGCTGCTTTGCAGCTTGCTGTATTCTTCATAGCTCACTACTTCATACATAAATCCTTTACGCTGATTGCTGTTATCGTCCTGTAAACGTTTTATAAATCCATATTGCTGCAACTCTGCCATGTAGCGTTTTTGATTGCCGGGATTTTCTTTTAGTGCTTCACGTACTTGCTTATTGATAAAAGATTTCAGCTTGCTTTTTTGTAAATAATCTTTCAGCTTCTCAAAATATTTTCTTGTTGCATAACCAAGCTCATCACTTTTTTTGAGCAAGATGTTTTTCATCAGCTCATTTGCTTCTTCTATATCTTCCAATGTTGTTTCTATGTAAATTTCACCGCTGTCTTTATCTACTTTATGTTCTCTTTGATATTGCTTGTAAAATGTGATGGCTTCTATAAAAGCTAAGTAATGTGCATTGGTACGCTTTGGCTTGAACACTTCTTTTGGTATGATTAGTTGCTCTGCATAAGGATTTATAACGGTAATGGGTTGCAACATGCGTTGTACATTTTGCAAAAGATTTTGTATGCGCTGTTGTTCTGCAATATCTATTTTGCCGGCGCTTAATTTTCTTTGATACTGCATTACTCTTTCGTCCTGTTCTTCGCTCTCATCAAGATAAATCAGGAAGCTGCGGTTTGCATTGTCTTCATACACTTTTTCACTTGTAGTGCATCCGCCAATGCTCACGGGTCCCCTTACCGTTAAATGCAATGTTCTTACATTACCGTTCTTGTCTCTTACCGTGATTGTCTTGCTTATCTTTTGTTTGGATTGTAATTCTCTTATGGGATAGAGTGCAGCAAACACACCGTCATAATCTTCTATCATGATTGCCCTGTGACCTAAATCATCATCCACGTAATAATAAAAAGCATTGCCGCTTACACTCGTTAATTCTATCTTATCTTCCTTTGGTATAAGCTCTCCAATCTTTTCCTGCAAATGACTTTTACCTGCACCACTGCTGCCAAAGCTTATAATGTGTAAAGGTCTTTGCATCTTTCTGCTTGTAAACACCAAGTACATAATAAGCCTGTTTGCTTCTTCACCAATTACACCTGTTTTGCCAATGAGTTCATTTGTTCTTTCGAGTAAATTCTTCTCTCTCAAAAAATCTTCTGCCGCTTTTATTTCTTCTTTGGTTAGTTGCTTCGCTGTTGGCAGCTGTTTTAAGTTTTGTTTATCCAGTTGCTGCAATCTGTATTGCTCTATAATGTCCGTTAAATCTATAAATGCTTTACCTACATAAGTAGTGCTTAGCATAAAGCGTTCTGCAATTTTTTTAATGAGTGTGTTGGTTTGATTGTCGTTGTACAAATCAACGGTGTGTCTTACTGCTGGAAAGGTTTTAAATTCTGTTTTGAGTGTTATGCGCATCGAGTGTAAACCTTCTATCCGTATGCCGCCGAGAATGGCAAACAGCAGTTCTTCATACTTCCATGTTACATACTCCGGATTATGGATGTTGAGTTGGTTTGTTTTCATAAAAAATTTTTAAACCGTATTCGGTTCAAAAATACTCTATCATAGCAAA